>Ga0157364_1007835_pt1 | contig 11066 bp, 8 predicted proteins | sample AttsexASBM2_FD_111476 | JGI IMG/M metagenome (GOLD analysis project Ga0157364, IMG submission 111476) | Fungus gardens microbial communities from leaf cutter ant in Ribeirão Preto, State of São Paulo, Brazil - Atta sexdens ASBM2 | ecosystem: Host-associated > Fungi > Mycelium > Unclassified ... | reverse complement strand
TTCACGCGTAGTGTATCTACCACAGCTTCGATCATTTTCTTCGTGTTATATTGTCTTAAGCGGTTTTTAATGGATTAATGACGCAAACTTGGTAATGTACGATCGTGAGTAACCATGTAGATGAAATAAATCGGCCAGATGTGAATACAGTGATTTTTCATTACAAACAGATCGTTGGCTACCATGTTGATAATTTCATGTAAATTGGCTTTAAATTGTTATTTGACGGATAATCTGTTAACGGATAAAGTACTCGTGGGGAATTATATGCTGACTCGGAGGAGAAAGCCGCTAATGGCAGCAATGAAAAGCGCGGCTCCTTCTGCATCTCGTAAATCGATGATTTCGTTTCTGCCGACGCATGCATATGCAAAGAGATGCAAAATTTATCGAGTGCGCGTTGGTAGATCCTTCTAACAGTCGTGGTGCATGCGGTAGTAACGATACGCAAATGATCTTCTCTCGACTCGATTTCAGGATACTGCTGTATAAACTGCTGTATATCACATTAGCTGTTATTGCCTTAAGTATACCTACATGGCGTAAACGTCACCGCATGATGTTATGACATTAAGCGCCACCCGCCGTCTTCTCACATCCGCACTAAACCCCGTTGAATATCCGGCAATCAAAGCCAACGAACTAGTGTAATATATCTTCTCCCGGTTACTCTAATATCCTGTCTTTTTATTTCCGTTTTTGCTTATTTCTATTTTTCTGCCATTAGGATGTTGCTATTAATAAAATGAATTCCCAAATAGTTTAATTTGAAATTCGTTAAAAAATGAATGAAAGAAATGAAGACTCTTGATTGATGCGAATTATATTTTTCTTTTTTCAATAGCTTCCAATATCAACTTAAAGAAATTGGTTTAATTTTACATCTCTTTTATCAGCATGTGAATTTTTAGCTAATTTTTTTAGATTATTTATTATATAGCAAATAAACGAATCTATATATAATCCGAAAAATATTGTGAGTAATTTTTTTCTTTTAGCATTGACAGAATTTTGTAGCAAGGAGTTTTTCTTTTAATATTGAAAAGATTCGTATTTTATTGAAAAGAGTTGATCCAAAGAACATGATCGATTCTCGAGAAACATCAAAGAGAGCTGTACTAAGTGTACTGTGATTGACGAAGGAGTAGGAGTACGTGGAAAGGCGAAAGACGAGCACCGTTTGGTGGTGATAGACGACAATCCACATAGACGAGACCTTGTTCTCTGCGATTTCCAGGAAATAGCTATCGTTAGATAAGTACCATCGATTCACCTGCGCCACGCGCTAAGAAGGCGACCATGCTGAGTGAAGAGATCGAATCGACTGATTCCGCCTTCTATTTTCTTCATGTCTTGTCTTTCTTCACCTCTCTTCCTTCTATTGCATTTTTCTATCTTTTATATATTTTATTAATGTTTACTTATTTTACTGTTAAAGTTTGTAACTCGGAATTGCACGATGAATGGCGAACAGGGAGTCCATCTATTCGCGATGCATGGAGAGATAGCCATTCAAATTCACATATCGTACAGTCCCTGTAATAGTTTACACTATATGTCTGACTTTTGATTAGCTTCACCATATTTGGGTTGAAACCGGAAGTTTTCCAGATTAGAATGATGTACTTAAAAGTGATCAGTTAATGCCTGATTTATATTTCGGTCTTAATCCTAAAATCCTAAAATTCGGCCAATGGAATACAGATTTCAGTTAGAACCAATTAAGACTGGCAGTCCTATTAGCTGAATTTTAGGATTTTAGAGTTAAGACTGAAGCATAAAAATCAAGCATAAGTGACAATAAAAGCATTTGTGTTGTTATAAAGTTTATAAAGTGTGAGTTTACAAAGTTTATGAAGTGTGTTAAAAGAAAAATGAATTTGTATTTTTCATAGTGAATTTTCAAAAAATAAAATATAGATAATGAAATTTGTACAAGGAATACAAATTTTTGACACATGTGTAGATTACATTAATCTAGTTTCTATTACAGTATTAAAATGTTTGGTTGTAAAATCGAAGATTGCAGAAATTTATCTACACAAGCATTTAAAATGTGTTTTTCTAGATAGAAAAAAAAACGACTGTGTCCATAATAAATAACACAGATTGAAGTAACTGGCAGCCTAAGAAAAAAATAAGTAATTTACGTTTTTTAATAGTATTTGAATATTTTGCCTTATGGCTGTGAGCTTCCTTTGAATCCATATATGGCCGCGATATACAGCGACGCCATATACAGCGACGGTGTCCAGACTTATTATAAGGACTTTAGCGTACCGATTGCGCTAGTCTTCGAGCTGGAGGCGCAGTGCTTGAATGCTCTCGTATTTCATTAGAACACCAATCGAGATCCGGATTTCCTCTCTGATCTTCGTCGTTTCGATCTTAGTCGACTCCTGAATCCTACAAACGTCGCACTAGCTCCGTATTCGTACAACGTGAACGTACACGTTCCTTAATTGCGTAGTTACGTAACGAGTCTGTAATCCAGTTCTCGACCGACTTTACTTTTGAAAGACGAAGCCGCCGCGGTGCTAATCTCAAATTGCTAATTCCGGATGGCTAATTCAATTAGGAGAATAATTCCGCGTGGCATTTGAAAGGCGGTCTAAAGACCGTGGCAGGGAGATGAAGCGTTTCTAAAGGACCACGCGGTATTAATGACGCTTTCTTGGTTGTGCACGTTTAGATGGTATAATGGTAACATAACTGACTACTTATCGGTGCAACACGGAGCTGATTCGGACCGCCGAGGGTCGGTCAGAACGACTTGGCGATTCTTGCGGTAACTACTGACCAGAAGATGCTGGCTGGTTCGCTTCGGTGCCTACACGGCCGAATCATCGGCGCTTGATAGGAATTACCTAGCGAAACGAGAGAATGGGCTATGTGGCTCAGGCAGGATGTGCGCTGGATGCAAAATAGGATGAGTGCGAAATGGTGACCAGTGAAGAGAAACGGTGGCACGATAGCGATGGCCGATTCTGCCAAATTTGCTGTTGTTTTCCCATCGATTCATCTATGTCAGAAACCCAGAAACTGTGCAAACTCGGAGATGTTCTCGGAGTTACGGTTAGTCGAAAAAAATTGCATTGTTTGTGCTATTACTACGATTTTCAATTAGCAATAAACTGCACTGAACGTATCTCTTTTTTTAGATTTTAGTTACATTATAAGGAAAATAATATTATATGATTAAACATATAGATAGAATAATTGAATTTTATTAATTTGTGGCAATATTTGTAAAGGCTGTAATTTCATGTAAGAAATTTATTTTAGATATGAAAACACTGAAAGAAAAATATATTTTCTAGTATTTTAATATTTGAATTATGTTTCTTACACGAAATTATAGCTTTCACAAATATTATAATAAATTAATAAAGTTTATCTATTAAATCATTGGTTTAATCATTTTCATATTATTTTCCTTAGTTAATTTTCTTACTAATCTTACATAATAGGTAATAGAATTGCAGTTATTATTCATACTATCATAATAACTCATTTCCGTTTTACTTTCAATCGCATTTTAATCTCAACTTTTGAACGAAACTTTTCAACAAAATGGCCACAATGGAGTCGATATTTAAAAAATGCAATTCTTCAATTCATTTCACGTCTGAGCAAATGCCAACGTTAGAACTGTCAGTGGAGTTAGTGTTAATGACATTAAAATACCGGACAACCGATTCTCATTAAAAAGTTTCGATTAAAATGAATCCTTTTAGCACGAGAGTTGCATCTTCGACTACTAAGGTCCTAACCCTCTCCCTTCAAAATGGGCTCGGCTGCGCTCGTCCTTACGAGCTTGACAAAAAATCTAATTAGAAGTGGATTAAAATTTAATCACTCGCTAAAGGAACTTATCCTGGGCGCTATCGGTGGGTGGTGTCCTCTTCATTTAATTGTAGCTCAGCTGCTTTACCCCGTTCTTTCCGGTTTCGCCGTATCCCTCGATTATACCAGACTTCGTTTTTTTTTACCTCTCCTTCTCTTCCGCCTCATCCTCGCACTTTTTCGAGCCACGATCGAGCTTCGCAACAATTTACTTTGCATAGACATTAAACTCTGTTACTTAATCGAGCTACCGTCGTCGTCCCGCCTTAAGCGCCATGGATGGCAACACTTTCTTGCGTGGGCGGAATTTAAAGGCTTCCGACTGAACCCATTTTCTGGATTAATCCTCGTTTGACCGGTCGCATCGTGCCGATGCGCGACGAAAAAAAAGTGGAATTCACTTTACAAATTTACTATATATGATTCGAAGTGGACGCGTTTGTGTATGGCCATATCATGTTTCATTGCCATTTAGCACATTTGACGAGTGGCTCGTTTTGATTTTCTGCGAATCGATATAAAAGGTATTGAATGTCGAAGTTAGTTATCAACAATATACCACGCTTCGCTAATTTTCACTCACTGCACCAGCGTATCGTAGTAATTTTTTATTTTTATATTTATCTGATTCCATTCACTGGTAGTTAATAAATGATATCGATAGTATTATTGATATTTTTTAAAATTTATGTATATTTGCAAAGGTGTGAAGAAAGTATTACAAAGTTAACAGCTGAATTGCATAATTTTTTGTTTTGTATTATATAATGATAATTTTATAATGGACGTCTTCAATAGTTGATCGATACAAGTTGCTTAAAATTTCACATTTACGTATAATTTTTATTATATGTGTGTAATAATATATAATTATAATAATTTACTTCTACCTCTTTCTTCAGGAAATTATAAAATCCTTATTAAACATTACTAGAATTTTTTATTTCGTCACCATATCTTGTTTGTTTTTCGAGTAGAATATGCGCTTTTTCATTGTACCGCTGTGAAAACTGTTCTCACATTTTCGGAAATAACATTTGTAATTTGAATGCAGGCAAAAGAGACACGTTCGAAATGTGGAACGCGTGACTAAAAATCAATCCATGTTTTTATTTTACTTGTCGAACTTCATAATACAAAATTGCTATAATTGTATAGCGTGGTCACTATGTCGCCACAATGTATGCCACAGAATCGATAGTCACATACTAATTTTTGCGGAGAAAATTCGATTTAATTACTCTTTTCATTGGACAACCTATCGTTACCAATGCACATTGCAGTTGCTTTAGAAGTTTCTTAAACAACTAGGTCACTCTTCAGGACGATACATCAACGACGATATTCCCGTACGAGAATCTCATCTCATCCGCGCTCACTCTCACTGGATAACGAGAGAGTAATTGGGGAAGAAGATTAGATTTCGCTGCGGGGCTGGAGTTGCGCGGATTTGACTTGGAGACTTACGCGCTATTCGAGCTACCCACAAAAAGATGACCTCATTACACCGTCGCTCCGTTGAGCAAATATGTTCCGTATAGTGAACGGGTTACAGTCGCATATAGTAAGTAAAGTTTCCGACGTGGTCGGTCGCTTAACCATCGCCAACCATCCCAGATTCCTCATGGGAAAATTCTCTTCGGTAGGAAGGGGTGAGAGCTTGACTCGACCTTCGCCATCAAAGATTCAGTTGCTCTCGCACGCACCTCTGCGGCTCGCCCACGACCTCACGCCGACCCTAAATCCTAACCCCCTCGTTCGTATCTCGCGATACGAACTAAGCTCGACATAACTGCCATGCGTTATTATACTGCTGTCGATCTCGGTGTTTCCTGATCTGATCTTCCTCTCTATTAATTTCGTAGCCGCGATAATGTGATATCGTGCAAACATATTGCATAAACGTTACCGGATCGGATTTTAATCCGCCTCTGTTGTTTTTGGCGCACTTTTATAATGTTATGTAATACTGTTAACGTTACATAATACTACATAAGACGTTCATCATTTTATACTTGCGCTAGTTTTATTAAATATAAATGCATAATGAAAATGCTTTTTGATATTGCTGCGTAATTAAGTGTGCTTCATAGAAGATTATTAATTATGTCGTGTTGAATTTTCTGACATTTATTACAATAATTTTAATTATTCTTTGTTATTCTTATACGTATTATCTAAGAAAACAAGTATATTTTTGTATAATTAGTAGAAATAAATTAGTTACTTTAAAGAGAGAGAGGATAGAACGGTGCTAACGGAAATTCTCGTGTGTCAACATAAAATGATATTGTCTTTAAAATGAAACGTTCGCAGACGTTTCCTAATCCGGGTATAAGCGGAGCTTGTCGTGTCATGATAATCCTATGGAACGATAGAGGGTGCGAACTCCCCGAAGTTGAATATACAAGGTAGGGTAATTAATTGACAAGCCTTATACGTCAACCGCATGTTTACTAATCCACCCGCTGTCAACCCTGAAAGCTTCTTAAGGAGATTTTTCTGTAAGCCTTATTCATCGCTAAAATTAATTTTACGTGTAAAATCTGGTTATTAAAATATTGTGATTGTAATAATATATAATTATATATTGTTGATAGACAAAGAAGAATGACAACTATTAATTGTGTAATACAAACATGATATGGCACGTAAATGATAGCCCTCTGTACAAAGCAATTTTTTTCTTTTTCATTGTGATTTGACAAGATGGATGGCGAGCATAAGTTTTACAATTACGTTAACTTTCAACATATTCGTTCCGACGTCTTGCTGAGCAGGAGAGCGAAAACGGCCGAGTTCGTGGCGTGGGTGGTCGACAAGGAAGCCGCGAATTCGAGGCGCGAATACATCACTGAGATCCTGTGCGTGTAAACAGCCTGCAGCCTACAGCGGACCGCGAATTAACTCTCTCTCCTGGAGATACCCGAAGCCACCGTTGACTTATTCTCCCAGAGGGAATTCTCGAGTAGAAAAACAAGATTATCCCTCCTGTGGGATATAAAAAAGAAACTGCCGCCATCGTTCTTTTGGGACGGTGCCACTGCGGTGGGATATCTTTCAGTTACAGAAAGTGATAGTATTTGATTTCGCGATTATTGAATGAGCTTTATAAAAGAATGCATCGATTTATTCGTATTTTAATAATACATATCAATTTTTCTCTTTTTTTTATCTGTTTATCTATCTTTAATTTAATTAAAACCTTAACTATATTCTTTGATATGGAGATTTTTATAAAAAGAGGTTTTACGATAAATTGAAAAAAAAATGCGCGAATTGTCGATCAATGAAACTGAACAACGCGTTCTGTCTATAAATAGAATACAAAACTCGATGTGCGAAACGAACACCGTGCTATGCGCTTCGATGCTGCGTAAAAAATAATACTCATAAAACATTGTGCACATCGTTAAAAGCACGCCAGAGCCATTTGGAAATTTCAAGTTTGTGCCGGAGAATAATTGGCAATGAAAAAGAAGTTTTGCCACATCGAAAAAATAGTATCTGCTGCCAATTAGATTTTTAATTACGACTCATCGTTTACACGATCCACGATGCCGCACGCTGCGTCACGCAAAAACAGCATTTGGAAGTCGCTTCGTTGCGCAAATTAATTTTAATGCTCAATTTTTTGCGATAATTGTAAAGCATAAAGACGGTTACATTTATATAATGTTCCAGCCATTAAAACTTTGAGATCAATCACAAATTACGCAAATTTGCTGTTAAATTTCACGCGACGTTATCGAAATTAAAGATCTTTGAAGTAAGTAGAGTAAGTTTGGAAAAAGAGCGAAGAGAAATCTCCTTATGTCAAGAGTATTTCAGAAGAAGTCGAAGGCGCGTGATACTCAAGTTTCGAGGAGTCTACATCGGACCTTTCACCTCCCTCTTCGATATTTATTTAAAAATCTTGCCACAGTGATTCGATCCGGCAGAACCTGCGAGATTCTTGCAAATTAATGCAATGTGCAGACGAGAGTGGAGGACACACGAAGACTGAAGAAGGGGGGAGAGGAAGAGGAGAGAAATAGTTCTGGGAGTCTTTTCTACCTGCGACGAATTAAGGGAGGCCAGAAGCGAAATTAAAAGAGTACCCGAGAACTCGAGGGGTTCAGCACGTTCCAATTATTTGCTCAAGGCGCGAGGTGTGAGTACCGACTGTGGAATCGACATTTTTTCTCTGTCTTTTCTTTATTTCTCCATCGGACCAGCTTTCACCGTTTCATTTTCTTCATCGCGTTTGCGAGCGCGACAGGCAACTGGAGAAGTGGAAAGGGAACGAGCGAAGAGAATTATTTTGAATTACTTTTTTGTGCCCGGCTTTGGCGTGCGATATCAAGAGAGATGAGTGAAACAGAGAGGACAACGAGATATGGGACTCGCGGAACTCAATACAGCGCATAAACTACGACGCGAAGGACCCTGTGGAGTGAGACGAACGGCGGGCAGGAATTTAATTTCATTAGCCAATGAATTTCTTAGTAAATCGCGTGTGAGCCGCTTGATGTAGGGTCTCCAGGATCTGGTGATATAGAAACGCGATGGAGGTCGGAAAAGAAATTAAACGAAGAGAATGGAGGAGAGAGAGAGAGAGAGAGAGAGAGAGAGAGAGAGAGAGAGAGAGAGAGAGAGAGAGAAGAGCTCTAGCAGGGGGCAGATGGCAAACGGAGAGAAAAGGAAAAAGAATTACGCAGAGAAAGAGAAAGATGCTGGGAAACGTTCCAGGAAGAGGATACACAGAGACGGATAGAAATTCACGGAGCAGAGAACCAGTTCGACATCGGCGTCGATCCGTATTCACGCAATGTGAAATACTTGTCTGGTAGGATACTGTCCGGGGGGAAGACGATTAGGGTAATGGTTGTGCTGCTTAGTTATTTTTATTTTGCTACCACGCCGACTTCTCTTTATTCTCTCGCGATCCGGCGGAATTATACGGGTACATGTCACGAAGAGTCTCATCTCGGATCACGGAGGCTTTGCGGTTTACCATAAAAAAGTAAGACGTAAGAAAGAATATAATAATAAGAAAGAGTTTTTCTGCAAGTTTTTCCGAACGAATCGAGACGCAATCATTTCTGGTCTTATAGTCGAGGTTTTCTTCGTTCCGATCGTTAAAAGTCGATATCACGAGAAAAAGAAGCGTCAGGACGTAAACCCCGCGTAAGTGCAACGTTATTCGAACATAGAAAACGTCCGGGTGCAGTGGCGGCAGTTACACGAGTCATATAGCACCGACGAAAGCGAGAAAACCTTCCCGATTGTTCCTAGTCCTCTTCCGAGTATCAGAAAATGCGACTTTGATGGCGGCGCAATTCGAAAATAATCGTGACATAAGTTATGTCAATCTAAGATGTCTCTTTGCGCCAACTTTCAAACGCGAAGATGCACAATTTCGTGCAGTTCTGCAATTCCGTGCCGGAAAGCGTTTATCCAATTACGTTATTTTTTTTTTAAATCTGATTTTTATGAAAAGTTATGATTTTTGACGGATCGATCGCATTATTTTTTTTTCCCGGTTGTGAATGATCTTGACATTTCCTGGAACTAATATACGGACAAGCATTGGTTCCTTGCGGATAAATGAGAGCGTGTTAGTCTGCAAAGGACCGGAGACGAGGGTGGCCCCCGGGGGTAAATGAGTGCGAGCTGGTCACGAGGGTCAGAGGGGGTTACAAACGATCGAGCGAATCGCCCGCATTAGTCTTAGTCAGAATCAGAGATAAGCCAAATGAGGGATAGCCGGATGAAAAACATTGGCCCGTCACCGCGCAACCGGATTATTCACCAGCTGCAAACTCATCTGAATAATTTGTGTGCTGCTATGAGGCCTATTGCGGATCAAAAAGCATGATAATGCATTACCAGATTAAAGGCTCCTACAGACGAGCGACTTTGTAGCTACTTTGTAGCTACTTTGTAAAGAGGATTGACAAATCTGTCTTTACTCTGATACTATCATAATTTATTTTTGTAATGGTTAAGATTATTTTTATGATTGACATTTCTAAGCTACCACGATCACAAATTTATAAATCGAGGATTTATTGATAACACTTAATTTGCTCAAATTTGAATTTAATCAAGTTATTTTTATTATTACATTTTTTAATATTAATTTGGAGATGCAAAATATTATTAAGGGTAAATTTTTGAATTAGTGAATCATGACGAAAAAATGATATAAAATCGTTTAATAATCAGTCAATACAACGTCAAATTAACATTTTGACTTTCTTATTCTCCTTCAATATGTGGAATAATGTTACATTGATTTGTATCATTACATTTTTGTCATGACAACTTACAACTTCTATTATCGTTTTATACATAATAAATCTTAGGGATACGCGTTTGTTCGAGCTTTTCATTTACGAGAATATATGCGAGGGTATAAAAAATCCATCCAATACCATTATCTAGTGTCACCAGATGAACGTCGCCGTTAGAAACCGACGGTATTTACGATCTCTATGGCAGATGAAATCGAAGGTCTCGCAGAAAGAAATTCCAGTTGCCGCATCGTGAAATCCACTCCGTGCTGTTTCACCACTTGTGTGATATCAGTTGGATGTTTCGTGTAATCTAGGAAAAAAGGCTCCTCATAATTCCTTGACTGAAGTTTGTCGGTCGTTTCCTTCTTTCGAGCGCTACGACGGATCGACAGTCGACGGCCCATCCATTCAAACCACTCCGCAAATAACGTCATAAGATAGACTATCGGGAACGTTCTTCTACACGTTATATACCGGGTGTATAAAATATGATAGGGAGGCCGGGAACGATCGTCGTTCTCATACAATAACATCCGCGGATCTCTTATGGCGCTATCTTTGGCGATCCAGCGGCAAAACCCGGTGAATGTGGGGGAAGAAAATGGCGTTGGTGAGCTATCGACGATTCTCGGACATAAATCGACATGTACTTACTGAATTGCTTCCGAATCGTTCCTTTATGTCCCTTGTTCCCCGCAAGTCTGCCCTCGAGCTTTTTCTCTTCGATCCATGCTGTTCAGGGAATCCTGTTAACTTGTTTTAGAAATGTGAACAGTTGAAACTATATAGATGCACATAAAGGATATATTTTGCAATTTTGTCAAACAGTGAGCTTGTATTTTTTTGCGAATTTAAAATTGAATTTTTTGTGACAACGAAAATCATAAGTATTTTTTCCGAGATTTAACTTTATCATTCAAAACCATTGAATTAATTAAT
>Ga0157364_1007833_pt1 | contig 11068 bp, 5 predicted proteins | sample AttsexASBM2_FD_111476 | JGI IMG/M metagenome (GOLD analysis project Ga0157364, IMG submission 111476) | Fungus gardens microbial communities from leaf cutter ant in Ribeirão Preto, State of São Paulo, Brazil - Atta sexdens ASBM2 | ecosystem: Host-associated > Fungi > Mycelium > Unclassified ... | reverse complement strand
GTGACCTACCTTAATATCTCCGTTATTATATAGCGAATCCTAATGATTTCTTATGGAATTATTTGTTCATTACTCATTGTTACACCATAACACTAATATATCAAATACTCAATAGCCAGCACTTATTATAACGTATTTTTACTTTCAAGTATTTCAGAACCTTTCTGAGAACATTTTAACATTTAATTACATCTATTTCCTCATTTTTTTCTTAAACTTGAATATTATCACATGAATACTTGTATTTTGAAGTGTATTATTTGCTATTTAATATTTTATTTAATTGTATATATTTTGAGTTATGCAAATTTAAACAATAGCATGGCATTTTGCTGATGTGGCCCTCTTTAGGTATTGATTACTCGCGACCTCTTTTTTTTTGAGATTTTTATATCAAAATAATTATTTGATAATTAATTGTAGTTCTACCATTAATGTATAGTTTATATTACGTGTATTATTTTTAGTACTGAGCAACTTATATGCAGAAGTTATGTGATTATATTTACATTCATTTTGATATATTTTAAAATGTTTTACTTTTTTGTTAATTTTGTTTTTTAACTAAATACTATTTTTTAAAACTAATATTTTAAGGCTAATTTTATGAAATATCACCCATTTTTTTTCGAATCATTATGCAATGTCGCCACATTTTTATTAATAATATCCTAAGTAATAATAGTATCTTAAGTAACATTTTGTCTCTTTGAGTCTAGAATCGATTTAACAATATTTTAACGAATGTAGTTTTAAACTTGGATTTTGATTATTAACAAAGTTATTGTGTAAAATGTAAATGTAATTGGGATACCATGATATCACCTTCTCCTCTATAACTCTATATTTCTTACACACAAAAGTTTATAGACTTTTAAAGATTATGTGTGTGTTCTATATATCTCAATCTTTATTTAGAATACGAACAAAATCATATGTAGTAAATAATATTTAAAGTGCACGAGATGGAAAAAGCAGAGTAATTAAAAAAAACTACAATATTATTTCGATTACTTGCTAATATATATATATATAAGTTATAATATAGAAGTATGAGAATCATATACACTAAATTTTTATACATGAAATACAAAAAATTTTTCGAAATCATTTCTTTCTTATTTTCAGTTTTTTTGATGAATTTCTTAGCATGCAATTTGAAAGCTTCCAAACGTCGGCATTGTGTCAAAGTAATATTTAGTATTGCAAATCAATTATTCGTCACACTTTGATCTTCACGCGGTCCATTACCCACGATAGAATGCGATTAACTCGACGTAAGTGTATCGCATCAATTTCCATGGCGCTATCGAAAGAGGAGCGCCGCGCGGCGGTTGGCGCGACGGGAAGATCGATCGGCGGTATGGGTGATCGTTCGATCAGACGTGGTGCGTCTGATACCTGCCTTGATACTTGCGTCGTTGGAGAACGTCGGCCGTGTTCGCCACGGGTGTCGAAAAAAAGAGGACCGGACGGACGCATGTATGCACGCATTCACGCACTCTCTCACGCACACACTTCCACTCATGCCCGTGCAGTCCGTGATCTCGGAAATGAGCGAAAAGAGAGAGAGAGAGAGAGAGAGAGAGAGAGGGAGGGAGGGAGAGAGAGAGAGAGAGAGAGATGGGGAATCTTGCTCGAGATGAGACGAGAATGACCGGGGGCAGCGCACGCGAGTCCGTAATGATACACCGGAAAGGAGGGATAGAGCTCGCGACCAACTCGATGGAAAAAGACAGTGGACATTCTCTGGCGCGAGCGAGTGGAATTTCGCGTGCAGAATTACGTACTCGCCAGTGCCAGTGTCGAATTGATCAGATCGGGGAATTGCTCTAAAAAAATGGACCCAAAATTTTTTAAAATTATTTACAGGAATGAAGAAACAGCACCAAGTAAAAATTAAAAAAAAAATCAGAAAAAATGTTAAGATGAGTATAGATTTTTATAAGGTTTAAATTTGCGTTGTAATGCTTACCATTTAATATTATTGTCATTTGTGGAAGGTCTATAAAAAAATTTTGTAGGCTGTAAAGAAAATCAATTCGACACTGCGTTTTGTGTCTCTGACTACCGATGGGACTACTTGTGATGGGAGAAGAAACGTTTTCAATTTACGACAGTAGTAAATTAAAAGTATTCTAGTCGCTCCAAAAGAAGCATTTTATGGCTTCGCTATTCGGCATTGTGTTTTCTCGATAATAGTAACAGTTCTCGCAGAACGATTGTAGTCGTTAATGGAAACTAGATTGATCACTGAAGCGTAGATTATTTTGTTGATCCAAAAGACGAAGTCCGAAAAGTTAACGTCTTCTCGCGAATTCAATGGATTCGCTATTGTAAAATCAGTCTATTGTCTCCAGAAAGCCGCAAAATCTTCGTCGAAAGCTATGCGATTTGATCTCTTCAAGGGAATGAGTTGGAATATCGTTGGAACAGGATCGGCAATCAATTTAGCTTCAGCGTTTTCGATCGTGCGCTCTGATCGATCATTCAGTCATGTGAAAGCTTTTTGGACGCGACGGGGAAATCGCCCGTCGGCAAGACTCATTTCATCCTTTCGCTCGACTTTCTGCATCCATAAGAGGATGCACTTGCCGCGTCGATTTCAATGCGATTTCAATGTGTATCGGTCAGTCAGATATGAGAATGACGTTGCATACATTCGAGATTTGCTCGCTTATTAGATCGCGTCGCATGCAGTTGCAATTATTTATTGTTGCGCTGCACATATCATGCATAAAAGATTAAAATCGATAAGGGTTGATAAGACTAATGGAACTTGAGAAAATGCATCATTTATTACTATGTTGCATAACATATCGTATCATAGACAATATGAAAGAATAAAATTGATAAAGGTTGATAAAAGACTGATATAGTTTGAGGAAATACACGCTTTTGCCGTATTGAGAGATTATGTACATAAAAAATGATTATCATCAATGATCATTTACGATTTTCTGATGAAATAACGGCTGAAAAAAATTCTCGGTTATTCGTCGGTGATCACGCGAGAAAGGAGCACCATTGGGATGAGTGCATATGCAATCGCACATTGTATGGCGCCGGAATTGCGTACGGCATACAAATTGTCGACGGATAAACGAAGATAATTTGGCGCTCTCGGGGAAGTCGTCAATTATCATTATTCCGCGAATGCCATAATTTCCAATTGCAAGCGGCAACATTTCAACGGGAACGTATGTACGTGACCTGTTCTTTTTCAGTTGAAACGTCAACTGTGTGTTAAAAGAGCAGGGAGGAGATGCAACGAAGGGTAACACAAGATAAGGGGAGAGACGCACACATACGTGTTCTCCATTTGTTACAGATTCCGCTCTCTCAACGAGGCAGAAAATACGCTGCGAACATAATTATGCGTCGTCGGCAGACAACGTTCGATGGGTTAATGCGGCCGCGCAATATTAAAGTATTTATCGCGTGCAAGAGGTAGAGACAAGATGTAATTTCACGTCGAACGCCATGCGCGTAACGCCTTGCGTCAGTTTCCATCGCAGTTCTGTTTTTACAGGTCTTAAATTCCACGTTGTTGTGTTTTCGGTCGCACGCTGCCTTTATCACAAATTGGATTCTGCATTAAGAGTCAGAGAGAACGAATCTTTTCGCTAGGCGAGGAAGAGGTAGCAATTTATTTGACCGTTCAGGTAGCAATTTATGCCCACCCGTATCTTTTCCTTCGCGACAACGGACGACAAGTAAAATATTTGTGTTGAAAATTTCGCGATCAAGGCGAAGTTGGGTAGCGGTCGAAGTTACTGTAATTCATGTAATGCGTCGGATAACTGAGGTACAGAGGAAGCACGCGGGCGCAAGAGGTGCAGCTTCGGTAAATTATCGGGAGATAAACGTGGCGGTAATTTAGCGCGACTTTGCCAATTACCGCGCTTCTAAGAATGCCGCAATTTTGATACGCGTGCGTGCGGTTGCGGTCGCGCTCTTAATGGGCCAACGTGTCCACAACCAGTTTCGTGAATGAAACAGTGTTGCGGATGAACGAAAAGAAAAAAATCAAATGAGCAACATGAGTGTGAATATCGGCTGAGACAAAGAAATAACTGACGGTCTTTCAGTCGATTCCCGATACTGTCGAAAATTTAGCGATGGGGGAGAAATTGTATGTATGACTGTAATGCAAAATTACTTGCCATGGAAAATGTAATTGTGGTGACGCAAGGTTCAAGAGCAAGTGTCAGTTCAAAATATAATATAGATGCACTTGGCGTACGTGACAAAAAAGTGCATGATTATTTTTTATTCACAATAAGCGATCGATTATGAAACACGCGCAACATAATTTGCATTGATTTGTGCATTGTCATAATTAAATTTAAGAAAAATTACGCAAAATTATTCACCGTGTTTGCACAATCTCAATTGAAATACATTAGATGTCTGTTGAATGTTTTAACAGGTGTATAATTATAAATGACCTCGTGCTGAGTAAACAAAAAATGCAATGCTCTTAGTTATTGCTTCGAAAATCTGAATTTAAAATGCTGATATATATTTGTATGTTTACTAAAAATTGTGTTAATTCTATAATGCTAAATGCATTATTCTTTTTAACAAAGTCTTGTTTAAATTAAATATTATCAATTTTAATTTTTTAAAAAAGATATTGGAAAATTTATTTCTCTGAATGCGAATGGAAAAAATGTAAATTAATGAATTAGACTTTTTTTATTAGTAAAAATTATTTCGAAATTGTACAATTTCTTTTTCAATTTGATACAACAAATTGTTATACAATCTAATAAATTAAGAAAACATGATGTACGAACAATGATATATATACTCTCTAAATCTGAATCACTGATATTAGTATCAAGTATGCCACTGTGTAATCAGTGAATCCCTAACCTAGCTAATCTTTATTATGATCTAACTAACCTTGTTTTAGTACTTAAATTCAATGAATGTGGTATTGGAAAATTCAAATGATCGTGCAAATATCAGTATTTTAATTATATTATGCTCAAATATTCTTCCTTTTTTAATTGAACTTCATTGATTATCAGTGTCAAGTAATGCCACTAGGTAATTAGTGACTATCCACTGATTTAGATTTAAAGAATACAGTACAAAAAATAAATTTACATTAGAAATTCTATAGGTTTTGAATGAATTAAATCAATTAAGAATAAAAAGCTTTTGAGAGCCAGCGCTGGATGTTATCGCAATCAAGTTTTATTGTACGTATATAAACAATACGATTTCGATTCTTGATTTGAATAAATTTATATGTTATGTAAATCCTAAAAAAATAGATATCCTAAAAATAAAAAAACGATGCTTTTCTTAAATGTTATAGTTTTTTACAATAAAATTTTCTTAAATGTTATAGTTTCTATACAATTAATAATTACTGCACATAGATTGATTTTTGGAACGTAACTCGATCTAATTTTCAATTCGCGCGTTGTATATTATACAATATGTCGCACATTTATTATATAACTCGTACGGCATTTACCGAGTTCTCACTTTCCCGTCCATCCCGACGTACATGATCCCTCCTTCTTCGGCGGGCAACACTGTTGCAGTCGGTGCAAGGCGCGCGCTGCGCGCACGCACATCGAGAAAATAAAACACCGCCACCGCCCCGGGAGCACATTTCACGATACGCCGCTCTGCTCGAGAAAGGGATCGACCACACGGCGGGTTGGACAAAGATGAAGAACCCGGGTTCGGTGGGAACCCAAGAAGTTGCTGCCGGTCCCGCTGCCGTTGCGGCTTCTAGCGATGGGAACCAATCGCGCTCGACCACTCGACCACTTCTAGTTTTTTAACGGAAAGTTTGGAACGATACGCCGGACATTACTACCATATTTAGATACTTGCGATTATTTGTATAATTTATTCAAGATTAATAACTTCTTCCTCAAAGAATACAGTGTTTAAAAATCTGTGCCAAAATGGTTGAAACACATAAGAAGCTTTAGCAAGAAGACGAAGATAACACTAATTCTTCTAGTGTTAATTTAATATTCTCATTTTCTTTTATATATATATATATTGTTATATTTAACGTTTCATTAATTATTATTATTTCCAATTTATATAAAGTGAAGTTAAACTAAATAAAAGTTATTTTTTACTATTTATTGCTAATATATGTGCATATAGAGTATCGAACTTTTCACACTTGCTACGTTAAAGCCTAAAGGCTAAAGGCTTCGCACCTGATTATTGAGAGCGGTAAAAAATAGTGGTAGCGTAGTCCTAAATTTACTCGCTCCGAAGATCGTTCCTTCACAACCACAATGTATTAAGTAACAATTACCGACCGCAAGCGCAGCATCGACAAAGCGATCTACCGACTGCATATCGTTGGCAAAAAATATATTATTCCGTCAATTACGTAAGATTCAAGTGTCGAATCACGATTGCCGTGTATCTTACCGCCGCTACAGAAACAAGAGTGGATGATCGGATGGGATGCACCCATCCCACACGATTATCTCGGCTATTATAAACAGACTCTAAAAGAAGCAACTCGAAGTGATGAGAAAGGGGAATCGCGAGCCCCGAAGAGATCAGGAGAAGACGAAGAAGAGATTCTCTTTTGAAAGGGGGTGGAAGTGATGTGAGATAGCCATCGGCATTCTGTGGAAGGAAAGCGCAGGAGGATGACGGGAATGGCGGGAAGATATGAGAAGGAAGGAAAGAGAGACTGAGAGAAGATGAAGCCTCGAGATAGAGCGAACGTGGCGGTCGCGTGGCCAGCAAAGAGGCTCGCGCGTGTGCACGAGAGACTCATCATGATGTTTATTCCGTTGTTTATCAGTTGGTATATCGAAGCTCATTTCGACGAACAGGAGAGCTGCTTGCACTCCACATTAGTACCACGACACTTCTCGGTTAATTCAATGTATGGTTCAATTTCATCCTAATTATACTCTTCGATCTCTCTCTTTCTCTCTTCGTCTTTCCATTTGCGTATGTACATATAATCACCAGGGTTTTATGAACAAAAGTTACGAGATGGTTTTTCTTTAACGTTTATTTCTCTTTAAATTGAAATTATATGCATAAAGAAGCCTTCATCTTGCAGAAGGATGAATATTTTGCAGCGTATATAATATGAACTTCTTCAACTTAATTATTTCTCGTTTTCAGATCAAAAATAATTTTTGATATATACATATCATTATAAATACTTGTTTAAGTATACGACGATAAAATATGTATGTGTGATTTCTCTTTTTTTTGCATTATCGTAAAAGAACATCTTTTTGACTTCTAGATCGTAGACGTTTCTCTTTCTCGTTTTGCCGCGTTCAGCATCTTCTTTTTTACAGAGTTACCGTGTTATCACGAAAATTGAGGACATCGAACTTATATAAAATTTATTCAAAACCGTCTGGTCCACAATATTTGGGCAGTATTTCCGTGTTTTAAAGTTTGATGAAAATGCCATGAAATGTAAATGTCCATAAACTTTGCTTGCAAGGTCACTTCCTGATCACGATACGGATGCAATGCGCGATGGTGGTGAAGCGAGTGTAAAATATTAATTACTGAAAATATTACTAAAAATATTACTAATTTGTAATAACTTATCAAGTGACGAAATTAAAAGACAGAGAAATAACGATTCGGCTTCTTCGTTATTCGTAACACGAGGCGATAATTATCGGTAATATCTTTGTTATTGCACCCGAGGATCTTAAATTCGTAGATCTTAAATCTAATCCATGAAAATATATATACATGTATATATAGCAGACACTTTTTCGCAAGATCCTTATAGCGCTTTAAATCCCTCCGGGAGCGCTGGTGCTCGTTTTCAAGGTCGACTCGAGTATAATTTCGACTTTTAATATCCGTTGCAGCCTAAGGTGCGCCGAATGTTCGCCGAGATCTCGTTACCAGAACCTAACTCGCCGAGTTCGTTGTTTATCCATGCACGCGCGTGCGATGCACGCATTCGCCGTACGCAAGCGTAAATTTCGAAGGACGAAAAAAGGCATTGGCCACGGCGTTTGTTCCACTCGGGCCCCGAAATGATTGGGAGCACTCGGCTCGGTTTGTAGGTTCGTATGCCACGAGGCCAGTAGGCTTCTGTACATCGAGAGACCGTGAATACGTGTGCGTGCCATCGAACACGCGCGTGCTCGCGAACCGACTGGGTCCGCGAGCACGAGCCGCTCTTCGGTTTTAATTCTCGTTGATCCAAATTGCGTATCGGGGTTGTTGGACGGAGATGAAGTATAAAAATATCATCAGCTTTCAATAAGTAACTTCTTTCATCGTTGTATAATTTCTTTTTATCGAATGAATATTTTCGTATTTTTCTTTCAATAAAATTTTTCAGTATGAAGAAGAGTCACAAATGATATATTCACAAACTTTTTTAAAATAAAAACATTTTTCAAAAAATATTTTTGTACTTACAAAGGAACATTCTAAATTGCAAAAGTGATATAAAAAAAACTACAATATATAACGTTATCAGTCGAAAGATCACATTGATATTCTAAATGATCTATTTTACCTAGATTTTGGATCTAGGGCTCATTTTTTGAGCATGATAAGAAAAAAATCAATTTGAATTTCTTATTATTGGTTTCTTATTATTGAGTTTCTTAACTCGTTTGTGTGATGGCCTTCTTCAAATCCTATATTTTTTATTTGAGACATATCTTTCAAAAATGCATTGTTTTAAAAATATTTTGTCTAAATTAAAATGACCAAATATATTTGAGCCTAAGGGTAAAGAATCTTATAGAATCCTGTGATATAATCATTTACTCTCTAATCAGTGGATAATCATTGATATCAGTGTCAAGTATGCCATGAGTATACCATTGAGTAATTAGTTAGATTTATTCACTGATTAGAGATTTAGAGAATAGAATATCTATTTTAAACGTGATCTTTCGTCTGGTAAAATTTGTTTCCTAATACTTTTGGAATATTCCTTTGCTAACGTGATTATTGTAATGTATTAATTTATTTGTTATAATTACTATTTTTCCTCTTTCGTCCTGCACACTTACTGTCTGTCTCTTTCCTATCTCTATTTCTCTCTTTCTCTTCTCTCATTTTTCGTCGTTCCTTCCTTTTCGTTCTCTTTCTCTTCATTTTGTTTTATCTGTCTTCTTCTTCAGCTTTCTCTTTCTCACATTAATAATTGCACCGTCGAAACCTGTCCGGTTTATACTCGGCCGCAGTGCAAAGGGAGGAGCACGCGGACCCGCTCGTTGCCGCTCGTCTGAGGTACTGGTAATTGTCGGAGCCTCTCTTTCGGGTCCTCGTTAGATCCGCTCCGCTTGGTTCGTCGTAGGTCCGCTGCTGCTGGAGAGCTCTGATACCACACAGATCGACCGCAACTCCACGCCGGTTTCACCACCGAAATTCGCTCACTCGAAATTGGTTCAGCTTGTGGCCGCTGAAAATCGAGCACGTGCTTTCTACTATGCATGTTCACTCATAGCGCAGAATTTTGAATCACAATGCGTAAATCTGATCACCGCATGTGGTGAAATGTTCGAAAGATCATTGACATCGCAGGTAAAAAAACTCTTTCCGCGAAACGATCTGCTCTTATTCGTGTCGTAGTAAAAAATTTATATTAGATAAAATTTCAATAAAACTAGTTAAAATCATATATTTGAATTTTGTAGTGATTTTATATTATTCCGATAACCACAAATTTTTATGCACACACACATATTCTTATTGTTTAATTAATAATTTTTTAAGCTCATATATTAGTAATGTTTTTTATATGGTATATAAAATTATACGCTTTATCGAAGATGATCTCTATTCAAATTTTGCATCTACAAATTTATCGATAACATTTGCATAAAGTTATAAAATATAGAGGAACTGTCTTTATTTACTATATTTAAGGCTTAGTTAATCGAAATTCCAAAACCCGTTCCTCTAGATTTTTTTATTTTGTTTTGTGCCCCTTCTGATTCAGTATATATCGATAGCACGCGTGCGGACGATGTCCTCACTCTCCAACATTCATCTCAGATTCTCCAATAATTTCTTACGTGAGTCCCCTCGTTTGTTCGAAAACTATTCAAGCCCTCTCGACAAAATCACAGCGACATTATGCCAGTCGAACGGAGGGCGTGATTTCGGCAAAGTGGCCAGAAAAATAGCATACCGATCTCGCATTCTATTGAATTCAGACCACAAGCGGTCGGTAATTCCGCGGGTCGGGCCATCTCTCATCTCGCCTCTTCGCGCTCATTCCGCATTACAATTTCTTCGGGGAGCCACTAGTTCCCTTCCTCTCTATGCCACGTCTCTCTCGCAGGGAGGTGACAAAGAGTCGCTGTCGAAGAAAGAGAATGGCAGACTGTATGGCGACGGTCAATGTCGAGGCGTGAGACCCCGGGACACCATGGATTGTCCTCGGAAGAAAACGCGAATACTGAATGGGAAAGAATGGTAGCCAAACGAGGCGAAGTTAGTCGACCCTACTGCGGTTGCACCAACGACGATATGGAAACGGTGGCAGCGAAGATCGACGAGGATTTCTCGTCATAAAAACGCCCCTCCTGGCGGCTCAGAAAAATCGCAGCTCGGGGTACTGCGATAATATTTTCCTAGGATCCTAGAAAAACTCACACACTTGCGTTTGCAGCCGGGGATCCATCTTTCGATCTCATCTTCCCTGATGAGCCACCGCTCTTCTCTCGCGGTCGGATTACCAAGACACGAATCGTAACTGTGAAAGGATCCGATTTGAGAACAGATACGTCCTCGAGCTTGTCTGTTTGTCTTCTCATTCAACTGCAGCGCGCCGCACCGCGACGAGTTTTCTTTTTTTGAGACACAGTTTCCTTATATCGCTTTACGAGCGATAGGAGAACGCTTGTTTTGTTAATGAATCGATATCTTCGCGGTAATTTCAATTTCCAATTCATTGATCCGTAAATTCAGAGACAAGTCGTACAGAGAATCCAGATCTTCCATCTGCTTTGTTTACACACACACACACACACACGCACGCACGCGCGCGCGCGCGCACACACACACACACACACACACACACACACACACACACACACACACACATCTC
>Ga0157364_1007832_pt1 | contig 11069 bp, 3 predicted proteins | sample AttsexASBM2_FD_111476 | JGI IMG/M metagenome (GOLD analysis project Ga0157364, IMG submission 111476) | Fungus gardens microbial communities from leaf cutter ant in Ribeirão Preto, State of São Paulo, Brazil - Atta sexdens ASBM2 | ecosystem: Host-associated > Fungi > Mycelium > Unclassified ... | reverse complement strand
ATCAAAATAATTATGTAGGATGCTCAAACTAATTGCTAGAACGTTAAAACTTTCTTGCAACATTATCATCAATGCTTGAGTATTTTATGTAGTTATTTTAATGATCCAACAAAATTATTTTTAGGTCTAGCTTTTGTATTCAGCTAAATTTTTAACAAAATCATTTCTATGTTAACATTAGAGAAAAGAATAATTTTAAATAGTTTAAAAAATCATCATTAAAATTAAATTCGTTTCCTGGTATAACTTTGCGCGAATAGAATAAAATTGTATACATCGGGAGAGGAAAGACTGTCGATGAATCGCTTCGTCTTTTGCGCTGCAGTCTCGCATTCGAATTGAAGATATTTCTCTTTAGCTATTCCTCTCGTACGCTTTCGAACATCGTGATTTCCTTCGGGCGGAGGTTTCCAAAGTAGATTCTAGCTCGCGATCCTGATCGATCGCAATGGAAAAGACAGTGAAAAGATCCAGGAAAACATGTCGCACGACGAGATAAAAGACGCGCGCGTGAGTCTCATGTACCGCAAAAAGTCTCTCTCGCTTTTTCTCTTCCTCTCGAGAAGAAGTGGCTTCGAAAATTTAAATTACCGAGTCATAAGGGAGGGATAAAAAGTTTGCGCGAGGGGCGGTCCTTCGCGGAGCAAAAAGCGCTCACGGGAGAGGCGTTCCTCTCTTCCTTCTCCTTGAGGATCCTCGCGCGACCCTTGACGGAGTTCGATCACCTGAGCGTGCGTTGCGATTCGCAAAAGAAATAAGGCGAGCTTCGCCACAAGACTCTCACGATCGGGGAAATTGTCCTTTTAAGTGGGCGTGCAGTGAATATTCAACCGAAACAGGACAACATGACAGGAGGTGTTATTAAAGAAAATTAGGTTTTCTGAGAGACTGTTTGTGTTTCGAAGAATATTATAATCTATTGTAAAACGTATAATTGTATTCGCAGAATATGAGTACAATATATGTCATATTAATAATGATAGTGTTGGAAATTTCGTATCTCGCAAAAAGACGATTCATATATTATTGGCAAGACTCTAAAAAAACGTTATATTGATTGATAATCTCGTTCAGTTTCTTTATTAGTTTTATTGCTTTAACTTCACAGCAAGGTATTTATAATTGCGAATATTGAAGTTCAGTAAACGCGAAGTAAATGGTTTTCAAGTGTCAAGAAATTTTGGAAAGTAAGAGATATCATACATTTCCTCTGCGTCAATCGAATCTCACTGCGTCGCATCAAATGAATAAATTCTGATAAATCGTCCAGCGAGAGACTGGATTTTTTAATCTTTCTCCTCTCCTCCCACTCTAGGATAACAAAACGTGAGGATCTTGAATCTGGTTCATCCTAGCCATGACTTTTGGGCATCTCTTGCCTTGGACACCTGCGAGGATTCAACCGAGAGATGAAAAGAGGGGTCGAAGGGGGCCAATGGGGTCGGGGAGGAGGAAAGGGATGAGAGGGGAGGACGAAAAAGGAAGGATACACTCGGAGGAAAAAGGAGGTTGAAAAAAAAAATACGACGCATCCCGCGGACGGGGTAGACCGGTTCGTCTGGTCCTTGATTTGAAGCCAAGAGTGTATCCTCCTTCGTTTTTTCTTTATCTTTACGCTTCCCCTCCGCCACGATCCGCATCCCACCCGCCGTAGCGTCCTTTTCCACTCGAAGAGGACCTCTCTCGCCGCGCCGTCGCCATCGTCGTCAGTTTCGCTCCGCTTTTAAGGGCGTTGCCTGCTACCGTTCCGGTGGTTGCAATGTACATCCCATGAGATTTATATTTACCCTCGCGACACACGGAACTTTCCTCTAATTGGCTCGATGACTTCCTCTCGCTTCGCACAGTTAAAAATGTCGCCCCCGCTGAGCAGTAGCAATAAAAGGGTTAATTTTAAAGTCCAAGGATGACACAGAATAATTTTTTGTATGGATTTTAAAAAATTAACTTCGAATGAACAGAAAGTCCAGTTTACCATACAAATTTATTTGCGTAAAATTTGTGTAAAAAAATGTTACTATAGAATGTTATTTAATAAAGTATCTATCAAAAATTGTTCTATATCTTTTCCCATATAATGCAGATTATTTCAACAATATTGTAACAATGTTGCAACGTTTCAATATTATAGTAATATTTCAAACATCATAATAATTATATGTTATTATATGTTTCTATACTGTATAAGTTCAATATTTGTTTAATTTTGATTAATTATTTTAAAAACTTTGAATTTTATTGGTTTGTGTATATTATAAATTATTAATTTCTTGTCACCGTAAAAATGCTCTTTTATGATTTTTTAATATATCGAGATAAATGACATGAATCTTGTTCTGTTTAAATTTACCATATTTACAATCAAAAAATTCTAAAAAATAAAAGATATTTACTATAAAAAGATCTTACATATTTGATAACAGATAAAATCACCAATTCACCTTCAGAAAAAAGTTTTTAAATATAATATTAGCAAGAAAATAAATTATAATTTGAGTTAAATAGAACAGAAAAGGGTTAAGTCTAAAACACGATGTGTATTCATTATCTCTTTAAGAAAGCGATATTGCCGTAATATTTTCTGTAAAATATCTATTTCGCCGTATAATAGACGCGTTCTTCGTGTAATTAGATGTGCTAATTGCGTTGATTGCAAGAACAACAGCTCATTCCCGCTGAATTCCCAGACGAAATTACCGCGATTGTATAAATCGCGACGAAAGAAAGTGTCAAGATGGAGATGTAGCAGGAGTCGCACGCGATTCGACATTTCGCACGTGAAATTCAACGTTTCGCCCGTCCGTACTCCATAATTATCGCGGGCTTTACAGTATACAGTTAATCCGTCTGCATCACGGAGAAAGGAGCTGCTTAATTGCTGCGTCAATTTTGTCCTGCATTTCGCGTAAATATGCATGCCGCGCTGTAAAACGATCGAATTGCCGCTTGCGCATGCGATAATATGCAATAACTTTATGACGAGCGAAAAAAGGAGGAACGTATTAAAGCTTTATTAACGTTTTATATATTCAATACACGTCGCGAGATCTGTGCCGTTAAGCGTTAATGATATACATTAAAGACTGAATATTTATAAATACACAAACAGGGAATTAACGTCTTTAATATCTGTTCGTTTACGTTATATCGATTAAAATCGTGATCCATTCTATTTTTTGTAACTCAATTGATTAAAAAGTAATCCGATAGTATTGTTGTAATTAGTTCTGGATCGATTATTTTGTCTACTAATATTCATCGATAATTACGCAGGAACGAATGAATTATATAGATTTACGTAACAGAAAAGATGGCGACGTCGAGATTCACAATTATTATGTAATTAAATGTACGTAACTTTTTACATCAGCTATTGAAGTCGTATATCTAAGAATATAAGAAAATAGATAAAAATAATGAAAGGTATTTTACAAATTAAGAAAGATAGTAACTTCAACAAATAAATCAAAAAGAAATTTTGATATTGATTTAAAAAAACTCTTGATTTTAAATCGAATTAATTTTTTTCTGAATAGTGATAGCCTTCTTGATCTTCTGATAATCTTTTGCTTTTAAAGAATTTAAAGAGAAGGAGAGTACGTTTAAGATGAAAGACGCTGCGTATCTTAAAAAATAGTCTAATAAATAATATAAATATAATTATCGTCTCTGGAAATTGCGACGGTTGATTCCATGATTCGGTGTTTAGAATACATGAATATATTTAACTGAAAGCTAACGAATGTTCGGTCTCGTCCGACTCTCGACCAATTAACCGGGATTTCTTCGTTTGCGCTTTCCTGCCTCCGAAAATCTTTTTTGTTTTACTCCACATACAAATCTTCTTGGAATAAAAGGCAAAAAGCTAATCGCCGCACTCCCGGGAAAGCGGCGACCGTGTCTCCGCGACGTTTCACAAGTTTTACGGTTTAAAATTAAGCTCGAGCAGGACTCATGGCGAAAACGTATGTACATTCATTACAACCAGCGAACCCACTCATGCATTAATTCATAAAATATTTTGCACTGCGGGATGAATATCTGATTACATGACTCACAGTGACCTGCGATTAGAGTAGCGATAATCGCGTGTTGTTCCGATGCAAAGGCTGCACCGCGAGGAAATCGCGGGAAAGATCTCGAGACGTATCTCTGAATAGCGTATCGCACACATTTTAATTAGAGATATTAAACACTATATTTATGAACACTGTATTGAATGCTTAATAATTTCAAATTATTGAAATTTCAAATTATTAATATCTAATTATACTGCAATTCGGAAAATCGAGCATATTTTTCAGGTGTCTAATGATATCAATAGTAAAATTATAGTCATTTAACATGTGATTTTCAGTATTTAGTTTAAAAAAAAAATAAATTTAACAAGTACTTACATATTAATTATTTATATGCGTTAACACTCAGTTATTTATGTATGAAATATAAATAATGTAGGGTGAATGTACATAATATGAAAGCAATATATATGTATATATATTGACAAAAGTTATAGAAAGAGATAAGAGGATTCGACACGGAGAAAAATGTAAAACATGGACTAGATAAATTTTATTGGCAGGTCCACTTATGTAAAATTTATTTTACTTTTCTGATAAATGAGCGACCATCGTAATCATACTGTAAGATACTTTTTACATTTCGTAAAGTAAATCTAATAATAAATTACTATACATTAAAAATATAATTTATCGAGTATTTTACTTTAACATTGACAAAATTTACTTTACTGCTCGATGAAAAGTACAAGTGTGTAAAATCTTAAGAGTTATTTGTGCTTACAGTCGACAGTCTTGAAAATAATATCATTTACTGTTTGAATTTAATTTATTATAATTATAATGTATTTTTTACATCTGATATTTTTTGTAATAAGACAAATAAAATTTGTTATGTTTGGTAAAAATACCCAGAATGCTTTTACTAGTCTTGTAAGGTAAAAATTACTTAATTTAAGTACTTAATTTAAGTACTTAAAACATTTTTCTCTGAAGAAGCTTTCTTCAGAAATTAAAAAACAAAAGAAATTAAAAATACAATACAATTTCAAAGAAGTAAAATTGCATTATTCTAGACAGTCATGTAATCAATGTTAATTTACTTCTGGCGAATTTTGGCATTGGGTCATTTATTGGTACATTTATGCTACTTTTATGCTCTGTTATTTTCGCTAATTTGTCAAGACAAGATACATAATTCCTTTTTCGCTATCGGTTTCGAGATATGGAAGCGTGTGATTCATTCATGAAATCTTGCGACACGCTCGCCACGTTACATGCTCGATTACATAAAGGCGTCCCGAATGAGTGCTTCGCATAGGTGCGTTCGCTCATGACGTTGCAACTATCAGTTGTGTAGAGTAGTACTACCCACATTAGCAATGGCAGCGCACTGTAGTGCGACGATAGTGAGTGCGGTGCTGTATCAGTCTGTACGATGGTGGTGGGTACACAAGTAGGACAGCACTTTCCCTGAGTAGATTGCTCGGCTCGTTCCTTAAGCGAAATCCGCTCTGACAAATTCGAGAATGATATAGAAATGCCACAAAAGAAATGAATTTTTAATAATAAAAAAAAAATTAAACCTTAAAGATGAAAAGAATTTAAATCAAATAGAAGAAAATTATTATTGAAGATATTGAAATAATTTTGTTTAATTGTAACTTCTACTTTTAAAGAACGTAAACTACATATATTACAACACTCGCGTAATCTCTTTAAATTGATCTTTTTTTCTAGTTTATCTAATTTTTTTAATTTATCCAATTTTCTATCTATTTAAAATTAATTAAGGTTAAATGTGAAATTTTTGAGGAAAATTCGCGTTTATATTTATTTTTATTATTATATCTATACTTTTATATTTATAGAAGAAGATAAAATATGTGAAGAAATTAAGGAGACAGTTAGTGAAGAGAAGATTTCTTACTATGAATATACCCTTAAGATTCATTGTAAATGTATATGTACACGTACGCGCTGGTACGCGTGGTAGTAAGTAAACACATATATACGAGGCGAGAACGAGAATTGCTTTAAAGCTCGAGCGGATTCGATGTAATCGACCCTTCGTTTCGTGGGAAACAGTTACTTTTCCTTCCGACTGGCTGAACACAACTCGCATGAGAAACTATTTTTATCGCTCAACTTGTGTGCTATTAACTACCTCCTTCCAAATCTCAGTAAATGAATTGAGAAAAGCGAAACATCATATTATGCTAATATGAATTTAAACACACATATGTCCTTTTTCGAGTTTCTGTATGATAAAATTAAAATTTCAAAATAATTTATAACTCCAACGATTCTTAAATCATTACATTAATTATATAATCTGCTTATAACAAAAAAAGTATAATTATTACAATAATTAAGATAATAGAAAAATTTAATAATTTTTTTGTGAGAACTTTGCGAGGCAACTTCATTTTACAAATTATTAAATAACATTTTTATAAATATTTTAATGAAATGATTATGTTTTTTTATGTAGCGATTTAAAAACAGCCTTATCGGGATTTCCAATCAGTTAGTTAAAACACATAGTCTATTTTTTTTATTCGAAGTCAACAAGAAATACAATGCGTTCGCTAATATAATTGCGAATCCTATTAAAATATTACGCGATATAAAGCAAAAGAATCGCTGCGCGATAATGAGCTCTGAACACGAATTATTGTGAGTGAAACATTTGTATCATGTACATTTAAATCATGACGTCATTTTTGGTGGGACTTTTTCATTGCACTTCTTTCGCAATACATTGATTAATTTCACTTCTCTAAATTGGAACAGCCGCCATCGATAAATGACTCTTGAATTTTTCTTGAACATTTACTCTCTCTCTTCCTCTCCCTTCTCTCTCTCTCTCTCTCTCTCTCTGTTTCTCTTTCTCTCTCTCTTTATCTTTCTTTTTGCTATGTTATTTGGATCTCGATCGCTAGACGTGCATAATGTATTAGCGCATGACAGGGTGATATCGGCGATGCGAACGATGGATGCAATTAAGCATGATCGATGACTCGAACGACCGAGTGGCCAAGCGGATCCAGAAGTGCTTAACTACTCGGCGAGACGGCAATGTGTTGTTTCAAAACTGTTCGACAGACCGCTTCGGCTCGAATTAAATCTGAGAAGTATAACGACGTCGTTATTTTTTAGAATGCAATCTCGTTTGCCTCGATCAGAAAATAAATGATCTTTATTGGTATAACGAATCCGAATTTCATCTTGTTGCCCATTCATTCCCAGAGTGCATTCAATATAATTATTACGTCAGACTGATAACTATTCAACCGAAAATAACATTACGCAATAAACGCTGTGTAGAAGTTGTTTTTGAGACATATTGAATGCATAATAAAGTTTTAATAATATTTAGCGAATATTTTAGCAACTAGTGATTTATGAACATTTTTACATTTTCTGCTTATGATTGCTTGAATTATTATTGTAACAAATTAAAACTGAATATAATATCTAAAAATAAAATATAAATTTATATAATTAAATGATTATTATAAAAAAATTATTTTAAATAACCTATGTTTAGGAAAATTGTTTCGTGATCGATTAAAAATTTTTATGTATGTGCATTTTTTACACATTTCTCACCCGAAGGATTAATTAACGTGTAATTTATCGGACACCCGTCGTTGAGCAAAGTGAACGGCAATGACAACGAACGAAGAGAACAGCTCACGAGTTTACGTTCATTCATGGCTGTCGGCAACGCACACGTCGTCCAACAAAGTAAGATTATTTATAAAGCGAATTCGATCCTGCCGCTTCTCGTAAACGAAGTTATTTTCGAAAGTGACTTCGGGGACCTTGTCGAGAAACGTATCGAAGTAAACCCCCCTGATTCTCCCAAGCTTTTTCAAAACTCTCTCATGTCACTGTTAGAAATTTATTTTCGTAATCACGTGAAAAGAAATGTCGGCCAACGCCTCCTGCGAGCGATCCCAAGCACCGATCGTTACACCGACAATATTGTAAGTTTCTCTTTCGCGTGAACGTAAATTTTACGATCTTGGTCTCGCTGTGCTGGCCCGAGGTTATCTCGTTTTCCTGGCGACACATAATTTTTACAGCGATTGTAAATAAAGATATTTAGTATTTTTATCATATATATTTTATATTTAGCTCCGCTTATTCGAATATTTATGAAATGTGGAGGACAAATGATACACAACGAACTGAAAAAATTAATTTGGCGAATTATATTTGCTAACTTGACATCCATTTAAATACGAGAAATCATAATTGCACTTTTTTCACAATTTCTTTTCTCAGTTTGCAGACACATTAAATTTAATTTACATTTTTGTTTAAATTATATATTTAATGCTCCCATTATTTTTCTATGAATTATATGACTGAATTATGTGACTGAATTATATGATTTATTTATTTTAAATATCTACAAAAACTAATAATAAGATTGTAACTTTAATAGGATTATCAATCTTCGATTGTAGGCCAAAGAAAGCGAGCGAAGCGAAAGTTATTGATACTGAATGCGTCTCAAAAATTCAACATTGTTCACAGAAGGATGTCACACCTTCAGGAAGTAAACCCAGTCGAAAAGAGGTGCTCGATGCGAAAAGAGTTCGATTGAGACGGCTTTTCAAATGTGACGCAATCGATTTGGAAAATTCTCTTCGTGAATTAGGATACGCTTTCATTCCCACACAACCTTGACATTTCTTTCCTGCTTACGACCTTGAAGTTTAATTAGTATTAAACTGCACTTTCACCGCTTTCAATTTAAATCGAATTTGGCGCCGTCTTTCTAAATGTGTTGTCATAAAAATAGTCATTTGAATGTCTATAAAGAATTTTTTTACGTCGGTAAAGAGATATCGATAAAATTAAATTACTCGCTCATGAACAAACTAATAATTTTAATGATTTAAACGCAATGTCGATAATAATATAAAAATTGAAATTTCTGATGTGTTTTAAATATTTTGTTTTGACTTAATTAAAAATTTTATTAATGGAACAATATTTTTATTTAAAAGGCTGATTATTATTATTTCTATAAAATTTGTAATCAAATCATTTCGATTTATTTAATTTTGAAAGTTTAGTAATATTTTAATCTATAGATTTTATATTTACAAAGTTGATGTTTTTAAGATTTACTTTTGAAATATGTAAATTAAAAAAATTTTTTCAAGTTTAATTTAAAATTTAATTAATGAATCTTAATTTTTAAATTAAAATTAATGAGCTATTAATTTTTACCAACGAAAACTGTTCAATATATGAATGGTCAAAACATATGATGACAGCTGTTTACGATATGAAATATGACATGAATTGAAATGATTGATTAGCGTTACGGAAAAAGAGCAACAATTAGATGCCAGTTTTTGTTTTATATTTCTTTAATAAAATAAAAAATAAAAAATAAAAAATATAATTCTATATATATGTATAAAAATAAAAATCCATATGATGTAATTCCATAGAAATATAAACAAAAATCTATATATTTAATATATTATATGTGATTAATTATTATTTAATATTATAATTATAAATTATTAGTTTATTTTTAGATGATTAGGGTTACATAATGGGAAATTGAGGAAGCATTTAATAATATTGATAGGAATATTGATGAAATGATAAAATTGTCTTTATAGTACTTTTGTTTAATGGCACAAGATTTTTACTATCGTTTCCGCTATGTGCAATTCTTCATATCATTCGACATTGACAACTGTCTGTATTGGTAAAACTAAAATTTGATCTCTGTAATTTTAATGACTTTTGTTTCTTCTTGTGATGAATAAAAATGATGAAGAGAAAGACCTACCTAATTATGAAAAAAAATAACAGAAAAATTAAACAATTTTTCTTATGAAAATTTTGCAAAACAAATGTAATAAGATCACGAAATTATTTCCACCATTTAAATATGAGCAAAAATAATGTAAAATGATAGTCATTGATGATTACAAAATAGTAGATCTGTTTGACTTCTGCTATCAGTCTGTCGTCATGTGTCTGCAACCTTTACAATGTAAACTTGGTACTAATGCAGTTAATGCCAATTTGCTACAATTTATTTTTCGAGTTTATCGTTAAATTTTTTAATATTACAAATAATTTCCTAGCTGAATTCAACATTTTTTTGACATTTTTTACTAGTTCTTATCGTTATTGTACATTAAAAAATATTATAGCTACAATGAATTCGTATGCGTGTGATGTTATTTTAAAGATGATTTATTATCTATAGAAAGTACATACATATGATATATACGCATACACGTTACCGTGACATAAATAAAATATATAGATATATCTTACACGTTTTGACAATGAGTGAAAATAAAGTGATTATCCTTGTTCTGTTAGACTTTGGTAAAATACTTCATGCCAAAAGAGAGGTAAAGGACAGAAGGCATATATGTATATGAAACGCGTCGAAGAGACGCTTATGTGATCCCAGTTCTCTCATATATACATTCACCATAGGCGTATATATTTCACCATAGACGAAAAGTATTTCTTTCATCGTTCGTTCTCTCTTACTTGTTTCTTCGTCGTGACAAAATCCGTCGTGTCGAAAGCACTCGTCAAATTGCGAATTATGCTACGTACTTTTCTATTGGACGGCATATTACGGCACTGTGAGTTCGCTTTTTTTCACCCAATCCGGCTCCGTGTCGCGGGCTCTTCACGAGCTTAGAGGCTTTTCCTTTTAACTTTTTCCATTTTCATGATCATTTTTCTGACCGTGAAAAATCTTGGTTTTTTTCGTCCACGACGAGTTTTCGATTTCGTTTTTTCTTCGCAAAAGTGTGCGAAACTTCTACACTCGAGATTCGTCCTTAGATCTCTCGCGATATTGTGTTATCATATTCAAAACGTATCTACATATTGTTCATTTATGTATCAATACGTCCAAATTTTTTAAATAAATAAATGTAATTTAATTCCTCCTTGAAATAGCATAATATATAAAATATATTATGCTTGCTTAATAAATGAAATAAAATAGAAGCTCTCTATATCTTGAAAAGATTATAT
>Ga0157364_1007831_pt1 | contig 11070 bp, 5 predicted proteins | sample AttsexASBM2_FD_111476 | JGI IMG/M metagenome (GOLD analysis project Ga0157364, IMG submission 111476) | Fungus gardens microbial communities from leaf cutter ant in Ribeirão Preto, State of São Paulo, Brazil - Atta sexdens ASBM2 | ecosystem: Host-associated > Fungi > Mycelium > Unclassified ... | reverse complement strand
GCGTCTACTTTAAAATATATATACATAAATAGTTTTGTAACAAAAAATATAAATTCCAGCGCTGCATTGCATGCCTGTATCATATTGAATTTTCGTATTGAAATTTAATACACGGTAGTACTCTGAAATTTCGGCGTAGGATGTAGGATTAAACAGGAAGCGGGAAGGTAAAGTTCATATATATCAAGCATTCCATTAGAACAATCTTAGATAAAATTTAGAACGAATACGTGTTAAGGCATCTATTATCAGATTCGCAATATGTTATTTTTTTATGTTTGGAAAGATAAGAATGTAGAAATAACTTTATCAAGAGATACATTCGAAAAAGAAGTGTAATTTTATTATAATTTACGTTCTAGAAAATATTTCTCAATTAAGTACAAAGAAGATCATATCCGATCCAAAGTGAGCTTTGGTGCCTATGAATTTTACAGAATGAAATTTCCAGTTCAAGCAAACTTATTAATTCGCGCCGATTATTTGTCGATTTTGACAGATAGTCCTAAACAGAAGCTGAAGTAATATCCCAAATAAAATTGAACCATGTATTGATATTATTGATGTTAACGATCCTCTTTGAAATACTGTAAAGAATTTTTTGCAAAAAATATGACCTCAGCCGGGATTTAAATATAGATCTCCTTGGATTTCTCAATTAAATTAATTTTTTTATGCAATCAAAAAAAAATTTGAGCATTTATTAAAAACAAGGAAGGAAGACAGGAATCGAAGAAAAAGAATGATAATATTCTCTTAATCTAAAAAAAGACGATCAAATTCTACTTATCATTCGAATTATCGAATGATAAGTAAGACTTTCAGATATATTTTGCAATAAGAATGTTTTCTCGGTATTATCGTATAATAGCAGCGAGCGTGCCGAGAACGCGGGATAGATGCTGATAATAATCAATCTTGGGATCTTCGTTGCTAACAAGATTCTTCCCTCTTTCAGGCTTATTTCAGTAATCTGCGAATAAGAATCCTAGATGGAAAAATGATGAGGAAAATAGTTTCTTTGAATAGAATGTTAATGTCTTCAGTGGACTGATCGTTCTCGGGAAAAAACCAAAACTTTTCTAAGGGATTCTCAGATCCGATCGAGAAAGCAGTGCAAACTTTTCGTGCCGAGTAATCGCATGTTACTACGCAATAATAGTTAGGTGTATTGGTCACTCTCCGTTAATTTATCGGAAAAGTCTCACTAGCAATTGGAGTAGTTAACATTTTATTTTCCGTATCTTTATAACAGTGATGCTTTTAAGTATTTTAGTTGCTAGTAATTTTTTAAATCGTATTTTTTTATAAATATGATGGTATTGATAAGCGGTCTATAATTGCTTTCTCCTTGCTTCTCATTAAAAAAGCGGCGTTTCCTAATCGCTCATCCCTTAAGTTGCCCTTCATTAACGCAGCGGAATCCATCGTTGTCGGAACAAGCCGATACTTGTCGTGCTTCCACAATTAACCAAATTAACGGGCAATTAGTTCGGGAACCTCGGCACTCGGATAGCACGGGAGTCAGAGTTTACCTGCCATCCCAGAACCTATCTTCCCTTCTTCAGCCACGTCATCCCACCGCTCGTCGTCAATTTCTATCCGACGTTCCATCATCTCGGGGCTAAAGTGTCGATCGAATTACATTATAGCTTGTAGACCCCGAGGAGGACGACTTCGTGTTGCCCTCTGTGCCTTCCTAAGTCGAGGACCCTATTGCATATGAATATAAGTGTATTATCATAATATCATGCTGAAGGGTGGCTCCTCTTCTGGTTGGCTGCCAGGGGGATAAAATCTTCGCGGAATCGCGTGGGTGAGGGATAGAAGTCTACTTTTACAGGATGTATATAGACGAAAATCCCGATACATCTGCCGGAATGCAGAATTGCGTCAGAGGAATGCGAAATCGGAGCTTGCGCACACGCGACAGAATCTGAAATATGGCTATGCACAGCCGTAATACATCTTTACTTCAGTGTGAAATCTAATCCCAAGTAGAATGGTTAAGATAACATAGGTATTATGTGATATATTATATATATACACGTACATATATATATTGTGTATACATATTATATTGTGTCTCAAATTTTGTGTTTTGTTATTTTACAAGCAGTTTTTTTAAATGAAAATTTAATTAAGCGCGATAATTTTTTAAAATTATTTCATCTTATTTATCTTATTTTAGTTGAAATTAACTCTCCGTCTGCAATAATATATATTTTTACTCTCTCCGTTTACAAGATTTTTTTTGTCCAATTCAAATCTTTTTTATTATTCTAGGCTTTCAAAAAAATTCAGAGTTACTTTTCAAGATAATTTCAGAGTTACTTTATACTGAGAAAAATGTTCTGATTAAATCAATGAAAGACGACAATGAAGTTCGACAAGAGTGGCATTTTGATGAGATCGAATAAAATTTCTGGTTATCTCAACTAGAAATTTTGTTTATTCTCACTAACATAAATATTTTTTTCAGTGTACATCAAGTAATTGTTTTAATTAAACTGTTAAATTTATTTAATAAAAATTAAAATTTGAATCAAAATGAAGATGAAATTTGAGATTGAAATTTTTGGCTTATGCCAAAAGACCTAAATCGAAGATGGAAAGTTAAATATATCAATCAAATTTTATGAAAGTATAATATATTTGAAATTATCTTAAAAATAAAATTTTTTTTTAATAACTGTTTACATTGATAAAAAGCTTTGAGCTTTTTAATGGTTCTTAAATAAATATTCCTTCTCAACTACGTTTAATGAAGATGACATCTTGCATCATTTAAACTGTACTTAAAAATCGAAACTGTGAAGAGCTCTAGTTAATGTTACTATGACAATGTGACACGACCAGATTTAATTAATGTCAACGAAATGAGTATTATATCTCTGACGTACTCGCTTAATTATCCTTTCTATGTCGATCCTACGGTATACATAGTGCCGGCGGTGCAGCTAAGGGAATTGATTATCTCTCCCCGGGAAGCAGTTCTTCGAGCCACTGACAATGCCATTCACGTTTCGATCGAGGTGTCTGTATTTATCCGCAGCCTGCTCGGATTTGTCCGTCAATTAACGACCGCGCTTTAATTAATGCCAGCCTCATCGTGGCATTATGAGCTCGTTGGGATATAATGTCAAAGATTGACGACCTTCGTAGGAGGCCGAAGAAGAGTCAATCAACCATCTATGATGACGAGCGTAGCCAAAATATAATATAAAACGGGAAACCTAAAACCACAAAAATTTCTTTATGAAAATTACGTAAAATTAATTAACCTAAAGACCAATTAATTTAAAGATCATTTTTTTCCCTTTTTTTTTATAGAGATATTTTGTTTATTTATAATTTTAACATAATTAAAGATATTCGATATACTTTTAAGAAATAAAGCTTCATTATCGCTAATGAACAAAGAAGAGCAGATTTTATTTTCGAATCAACTTCTTTCTTGCATTTAATTATATATTTAACTTAAATTAAAATTAAATCTTTATTAATAATTGTAAAATTTCAAACACAAATAAATTCATTAAATTATTGAAGGTTTTTCAATGTATTAAAAAAAAGTTGTGATTTTTTTTTCATCGTTTAGACATTTTCTTGTTGAGTGCATTTAATATTGATTGTAAAGTACGTCGATGCATGATGACGAGAAGTGTGCACACTTCCAGACAGTACGCTGCCAGACAGCGGGAGACTGTTACCTGTCTTCGGGATAATGGAATAAATAAAGCAGGTTTCTCTCGGGAGGAAGATGGAGGGAGCGAGCTTGCTCGTTCTGCGACCGTCCTCCCATTGTGTCATCCTGACTTCGCAAGAATTGACTTCACCGGTTTATTACGTCTGTTCCCTTTCTTGAATTCTTCAGATCGAACATGAAGCCTTTCGATTTCCCATTAAAAACTTGCCGAATAGAGAGGGAAGATTAAACGGATATTCAGTGTCAAATAGCAGCCTGTTTTTTAAAGATGCACAATAAAAGTTTTAATGTGCATTCTACTTTAGTTTTTTTATTTCAGTATTTCATTCGAGCGCGAACATGGCGCAGCTTACGAGATCCCGGGTTCGATCTCAGAATTGAAAAATTTTCGTACGCTCGTAACTCCTCTCGGCAGGCAAACCACCGAGAGTATCCTTGCCATGTGCACTTCTATAAACAAAATCGTCGTTCGTGACGTTAAACTGTAAGTCCCTTATAACTGTGTACAATACACAACTGTGTATGTATCACAGGTATATAATAGAAGTCACCACAGTTCGGGGGATTATTATGAACGGAGGAGGAGGAGGAGAAGGATTTCATTCTATATTAAATGAAATATTGGGACAATTATAATAATTTTAGCCCTTCAAAATGAAAGTGATTTTCGGAAGCATTAAGCGAAAAATACAAGAAAAATCGAGGCAAACAAAAAATTAAATAACTTTTAAATTAATAAAAAAATTGTGTTCAAATGTTATTATTGGGTTGTCCGGAAAGTTCGTGCCGACTAACTTATATAATTTAATAAATGTATACTAAAATTTAAATTTTTTGCGTTTCAATTTTCCTTCAACATCGGCACGAATTTTTCGGACAATCCAATATTTAAAAACTCAAACATATTTTTATATTTTGATAAAAACTTTGACATGTGACACCTACATCCTTAAGGAATCTCATTATACTACGGGAATTACATTAATACAAATAGGTTGTGCTTAGTCACGTTTCTCTTTTAGATTAAAGATAATAAGAAAATTCGGCTTCACATTAATTATAAATATAATTATTATAATTATAAATATAATTATTAATTTACAATTATATTTAGATACAAGCAAAAGGTTTTAAAAAATTATTGTCATTTATATGAGTTCTTTATTAAAAAAATATAACATTTTTATTTCATAATATTTTGGAATCAAAGAAATCCGTTTACATTCTTTAAGCTTAACGAGAATTCATGATTTAACATGCACTTTTTTCCATACATTTATGTGGCGTCGAAAATATAATATATGTATTATATCTATAAAATGGAATACAGGAGCAAAAACGCGTGGTTGCGGTTAACAGCCGTCGGGTGCGTTCCAGTTAGTTTCGGTGGCAGCAAATCGATGGCCATTACTTTGATAGTCCAGTTTTTAGTTAGTCTCTCTCCCCTCCGTAGGGCTGTTGTTCCGCCGGCGCGGCTCCCGGAGAACAATGGGTCACAAATCAACGGCGGCAGCCGCTAAATCTCGCGAGGTCTCGTAGCCACGGCTACGTAAGTCCTAACGATGCGTGGAATAGGAGAAGGTGAACGTTTCGGTGTCGGGACATCGCGTCTTTTCTTTTCTTCCCGTATTCGTGTTCCGTTCCGTTCGTGAAAAGGGTTTCAGAATTAACGGCGTCATAGCAGTTACGCCATATCTATTACTTTCTGTGCAATCAGAAGCGTAGAAACGGAAATCGCAATCATCGTCAGTCTTTCTTCTTTCACAGAACCTAATCATTGCGCGTTAGTTATATTCCGAGATTAATCATACTTTGCAATGAAGCAGTCGTCGGATCGCAATTTGTTCTTTTGCAAGACATGATTTACACTTGATGACGACAGTCATTTTCCTTGTTTCTCTTATCCTTTTAAAACCATACGTAGAATTTTATGCGTCTCTTAAAAAGTAATATGGTAGACAAAAGACGGTCCATTAGACGACGCGATTTCCTGCGATGTTACAACTTCTTGCGATTCACCTCACGAGTGTCTCACTATCCTTAAACGTTTATCATTCTCCGATAAGTGACTACTCCAAGACGCGTCAGAGATATCAAACGCAGCTGAAAGGAGAGTTGGAAAACAGAGAAGCCTCTTAATACCTCTTTCAGAATTCAGCCATGATATCGTGTGAAGAGACCGATGTGTCCTCAGGGCTGCAGGTAGTTGCGAAGTTATATGGCGAAGTAAGCATGAAAGGTGGTGGCCCAACGAAGATAAAGAGAGATGGCGCGGACGAAGAACACGATGCATTCTTACCGATTATCGTTATCGTCGATACGCGCCTCGCTACCGGCGGCTAAGTTGCCTCGAATGCCTACTCGTAAGCGGCAGAATATGGTACTGGGATATTGCAGATACTCGTTCGGCGTGCAGACATACGCGACGTGGAGCGAAAGAGGAAAAATAAGACGAAGAAGGCGGCAGCCAGACAACGAGGATGAGAAAGAGGAAGAGGAAGAAGAAGGGAGATCCCTGGGGGGTTGCTGCCAAGCCGATACCATCGGATAGCCTATTTATCTTTCGACGCGCTTACCTTCAGCTCACCCTTTGCTTAGTGTGCGTCGAGCTCTTTACTTGACACCTTTTACCTCATTCTCGCGGAGCTATCTTCCAGAATGTAATCGAGTAACACTGTTGAACGTTGATTCGAGCGCGGCAAATTTTGCGTGTGAAATTCGCTGAGCTTGTCCTAAATTTCCCACACGAGCTATATACATAGATATATCAAATTTTCGACGGTCCTTATTTTCTTCATACAGTTAATATTAAATGTGATTATCTGGTTCTGAGCTTGTCGTAACTTAAAATTCTATTTTAGTCTATGAAGTCGCGAATATTGAACGAGCGTTCGTAATAAAAATATAGACTGTGAAAAGAACATGGAAAGAACGATTTTACTGAAGCATATAAAAATTTAGTGAAATACCGATCTGAAAATAATTTTGTTGAACCATCAAAATAATTATGTAGGAAAGTCGAACATGAAAAGCAATGCTGCAAAAAATTTTGACATTCTAGCAATCAGTTTGAGTGTCTTATGTATTTTGATAATCCGTTAAAATTATTTTCATATCTGTATTTAGCTAAATTTTTCAATACTTCAGTGCAAAACCATTCTTTTTATTAAGTAATTTAATTGAGTGCATTGAAGAGTCTTCGTACTTTGATTCATTTTAGAATATTGTAAGTATATTTGGGAAATAATATTGCAGTAGTTTATACGTAAATTTTAATATAAAATTATTTTTATTTTGTTCATTATCAAGTCTTCGAACTTAGAAAAATAAAATAGTTTCATTCAAATCATCATTATTTTAGATATATACAACATAAATGTACTATCAATAAGCAGCGATCGATATCCCTTATCCGAATTGGAAAGAGATAAGGAAAGAGATCCGCCGATCCAAGGAACAAATTCGATTCTATCGCATTGTGAAAGCGCAGTACATCCAATGGCAGATCGATATCGTTGGTCTTAACGGATTTACGACCCGCGTTATCTCTCAAAGGTACCGACGAGCACGCACGCGCGATCGCTAAGATGGGATCGTTTAACGATTTCGTTCCGGAATCTTACCTATGTTCAATGCCAGCGATTGTTCAATGTTTAGAAAGTACGCGCCATAAACGATCTCAATTTCGATAACCGCTCTTTCCGGGAAATTCTTATTTCGCGTCGCGAGTGCAACAGCGAGGTCCCTTATTGAGATCGTACCGAATCGTTGAACATATTTGCATTGAATAGAATAGACGTGACTTTACATAAACACAATGATATATAGAGAATTGGAAAGAACGAGTTTTATGGCAACATAAATCTGGATATCTTTATTTGATTTGTTATCCGATGCAATTTTTCATGCGTATTGGCTTACAAGAAATTCTTGAAACTATTAATTTTTTTAGACGAAGTTTTAGACGAAAAAGTCTAAATGAATATCATTCTATACTGAGAAAACTGTTTTGGTTACATCAATAAAAATTACTTTCATCGTACCAATGAATTTTAGTTATTGCGATTGAATTTCTCTCTTATTGTTATAGAATATTGTTAATGTAAATTGGCTGTTATAAAAACAGTTGAGAATAGATACAGTCTTATTCAGACTTTGTTTTAGGATAAATTTTAATTCGTCATTAGAAACTGAGCACAAACTAATCAATAAGTCACTAGAAACTAGCTAAATTTATTAATTCAGTTATTATCCAAACAAGTGTCGCTCAAATTAATTAGATTAATGATTGATTAATAACTTGGCCAATTATTGGCTAATTTTTGAGTTTGTTTTCTAATCGGATAGAATGTTTTTTTGATTAATTTGACTATAAATATCTGATTTGTATTTTGATTGAATCAGATTTTTTCTTGTGTGTATAATAATTATTTTACACACGCATTGAAAATAATGAATATGTACACATTATAAACATTATAAACATGTTACAAGTTATGAGAACATTTTTTGAAAAATAATTATTTTAAACATATAAGAAGGGAGAGATAATAAAATGATAAAGCAGGATGCACATTTGAAGTGCGATAACTTCTCAGGCTTCTAGAGACTATACGCTGTTAGTTTATCACCTGAAGTGTTATCGCACTTAGGTACGAAGATATCGTCTCGTCGACGTAGACGTAGAACATCGTTATTTTCTTGAAAAATACATCATTATTCCTGCCTGCCGATATACTTCGGCGGATTTCTTCATGCAAATGCTAATCACCGTCAGTTTATATCAAAAAGGTCGTTGAAATGCGAAACTTGTTGCGATTTCGTTATTCATTTATCTTCGTTTCCTTCTTCTTTTCGTCGATCACTTATTTATTCTTAAAACTATTCTTTCTTGGATTATGAAATATTGTATATCGATAGATTTTCGATGAATATTGCAATATCGTTTTGCTCTCCGGATAAAAATAATTTTCGTGGAATAAACTTCGACTTTAAATATGAAGTTGAAAGTTTCTTTACATAGATAAGAATTATATTCCAATCCTATTTTTATTCTATTTGAGGCATAAAAAAAATTCGTAGAAAAGATTATAGTTTGACAAATTTAAATTAGAATACTGATCTAATCTGATTAAAAATAAAATAACTGTTGTGATGTTATTTTTAGAAATAAAATATACTTTCGTGATAATTATGCGTGAATAATTAACATGATTGTCTGAATTAAATAAATACTGCAAAGATATAATTTATGTACTTTAAAAAGATTTGACAAAACTTCACTTGATTTTGAATTGTGAATAAAATAAACAATAGATCATATTAGGTATGGGAAAAAGTTCGTGGCGTTTTTTTAATGCTATCTAATGGGAAAAACGCCACGAACTTTTTCCCACACCTAATATATAGAATTGTTGCAGATCGTTACCCGTAGCATACACGCGAATTGGTCATAAACATGGTACATAATGACAATACTGGCAAATCGTTTTGTTGGGTCCTTATACAGATGCTTGCTAAAGTCGCAATATCCGTTGCAGCCAGATATTGCGGACGAAAGTGCACCTTTGTGTATAAATGCGAACAAGCATTACAACACAGGGTATACATATATACTATATATAAACTGCGCGTATACATGCTCTCGCATAATATTTATAATCGTCGAATTGTCGTAGAAACGACAAATATCGATTGTATGTGGTTAAGAATGCACTTGTTTTTTTAAAATTTGAATTATATCGGCAGATTTTGAGCAAAACTGCGCGCTTTTATTAAATTAAAAAAACTAAAATATTAAAAACTCGTAATAAACGTGGCATTCAAGGAAAGATTGATAGGAATGTGTCCAAATTATTTAAAAAAATCTTATTATGATAACAACACACACTGCACACGTGCGAATTTTGGAGTATTATATGTATATACAAGACAGTAGTTAAAAAATTGCCGAAATCATAATATTAGTGTGCATATCTTTATCTCTTATGAGAAAAAAAATGAGTTAAAAAAGTGAGTTGCTGATAATAGTTTCAGGTTTGCAGATTAGTTTCTTGGACCTCCGAAGATTTTTCATCGTTCACCATCGTGTGTTAGCAGGTAACGATCGGTCTATAGCGCTTTGCCGAGAAATGACCGGTTAAGCAGATAAGATATCTAAATCCATTCGGATCACGGGAGATCGAGAGAGCTGTCGGTCGATTTTACTCTCACTAAATAGTCAGATTTACGTTTTACGTGGCGCGACCGGAACTTTATCGTTCGTGAAAATGACAAGAATGTTGCCTAGGTATGTGTAATGTCCTCTCTCCTCTCTCCCTTTCTTCATCCGGTAGCTGCTGGTTTTATTTTATGGTCGCAGCCGAGAGAGAAACGTTGTTATTCACGTTTATACGAGGAAATAATCGAAGCGTGAAATTTCTATAATTTTCAAGTTGAACGATTGTGTATACCGATCAGTGGCACGAGTCGTGACGAGTGAGCGGTGATTTGCAGTAATCATTATCTTATCGATTACAAACATTAAAAAAATGATAAAAATATTATTGCGAGTTATTTATTTCTTATTTATTAATTTGTTTTATTTATATAATGCCTCGATGCTTCTGTATAATAATTATATTTTTTTCATTTAATCTTTTTATTCTTAGAGATCTGAATAAAATGACAGAAATGTAACGCCTTCTTAGTGGAGAAATTCACGTTAATAATGGATAGGATTAATGAGAACATTCGAAAAAACTTTCTCGGTCGCTTAAAGGAAACGATCACCTACGCAAGATGATACCTGCTGCATTATTAGTAAGCTACTGACTTAACGACAGTACAAGGATATAAGTATTGGGCGAGAATATTCATTAAATTATCGAGTTTATTGATCGGATACTCATAAAATGTGTGACGAGGATTCCTGCATTGGCTTCTAACTTTGCCGTGAATATTTGCGAGATAAGTTGTGATCTGAACAAAAATTCGAGAGTCCGTTACTTTCATCTTTCGCGTTGCATACATTGTAAGTACATTAATAATGAAACGAAATTGAATGAAAATGCATAGGTATATAGATTTTTTATATGTTTTTATTAAATTATATAATATGTTAAAAGATATAAATTTCTTCATGCATGGAGAAATTTTGACTCAAATATTGATTTAATCCTTTGTCTGTAATCGGAATCTTTTTCGACACAAACAAAATTCGCTCTTAATTTTCTCAGTCTTTTCAATTTTTATTAAGTAAAGGATTTAATATTTAAGTTAAAAAACTATTTGCTAACATAATAGAAATGTTGAAATAAACGTTGAGTTAAAAAACTGATAATGTAATACAGATGTTGAAAAATAAAAGCTGGAGCAAAGCT
>Ga0157364_1007830_pt1 | contig 11071 bp, 5 predicted proteins | sample AttsexASBM2_FD_111476 | JGI IMG/M metagenome (GOLD analysis project Ga0157364, IMG submission 111476) | Fungus gardens microbial communities from leaf cutter ant in Ribeirão Preto, State of São Paulo, Brazil - Atta sexdens ASBM2 | ecosystem: Host-associated > Fungi > Mycelium > Unclassified ... | reverse complement strand
TGTCACTAACCCTAACCCTAAGTTCTAAAATAGAAAATGGAAATAAATCAAAAAGAAAAGAAAATAAGAATAAGAAAATAAGGAATAGCTAAGTCTACTTTCTGCAATCTTGACAGGTGGCATTGGAATAACCTTCAGCTTCAGCTTATATACTGTGTCTCTACAAGTCATACTTGGTTGTGTATTTCGGAAGAGGACTTAGGAACTTTAGGAGATTGAGACCACTGAAAGGTAACACTGGAAATTTAGTGCTAATTTTGGTCAATCTTTAGGATAAAGCTATTGTAAACTACTAGCTTATATACTAGATATACTATTTAGGATAGTTATCTAGAATAGAGACTGCTAAGTAAGTTACTCTAGATACTGGTAATTCTTGGATGTCAGAAATAGAAGTCCATAAAGTTGGCAAGAAACTAGTGAGGGCATCTAAGAGAAAATAGAAAGAGGTTAGAAAGTGTGGATGAAGGAGAAAGTGTTATCCATAGGTTGGGACAAATAGTTAGAATAGGATGTGATATATTATCATTTTGTAGTTAGGTTACCAAATGTTCCATCTGATATTCTGCTTGATTGGAATGGATTTTTGGGTACTTAGAGTAGCTGTTATCTCTAAAAAAATCCATTTTGTTCACTTATGATTTTCCTGGAGGTGAGTTATGTATTCTGTAGTCATGGACAATATAACTTAGGATTTCTCTGGAAGAGTTATAAACTCTGCTAAAACCCTGCAAACTTTGCTTAGTTGTTCTAATAGCAGAGTAGAATCTTCTTCCTAGAACCTCAACATATTGATAGGTCTGACAGTCTATGGCTGCCTACTCTTATATTTTAACCTCTCTTGTTATTTCTCACCTTCTAACTGATGCTTACTCCAAGTAACTGCTTTATGACCTCTGTTCACACTGATAAAGCACTGGAGCTTCTTTAACACTATCTAAAAAAAGTAGCCAAGTACTGGTAGGCCTTAAAACACAGCACTAACAACATTCTCACTAGTCCGATAAACCAACTCTGAGATCTGCACTTTCTAGTATCCAACACTATCTCTATACCCATAAATATATTACCTCTCCCTACAATCAAACTATTTCTCCTGACTGATATTTCTACACTTAGAAATCTTTCTCCTTCTACCACTCTCAATCTCATATACTATTCCTGCTGCACTTCAGTGATGACTAACAAACAGGACAAATCTTTCTCAGCTCCTGTTCTCTCCACATCTAGCTGTCTGTAGAACAGTTTATATGTGATCAGGACAAGATTTTCTAGGCCTTGTTCCTTTTTAGAAGTGACCAAGCTGCAAAGTGGTCCAAGAGACTTTTTCAAGAAGAATCCAGCATAGAATTTTTTCCCATTCCTATGTGATTTAAATTTAAAAAGCTCTTCCATACTTACTTCTTTCCAATAAATACTACTACTGAAGCTATCAATGAACTGGAAGAGACAATGTATTACTAAGAGAGCTATATAGTGAAGGATTATTTAAATAAGTTCTAATTTCTCATATCAGAAGCTAGTTATACTAATCCACACACTATTGTAGTCAAATTCTACCAAGGGCTCAAAACAGTAATTTAGAACCAGATCATGATTCTGCCAGTGGGTAGGCCAGAAGACACTAATACCTCTACTTGGTTTGAAGCTGCCTAGCAGATAGCCAGACCTAACAAGCAAGCAACATATTCTAAAAACAGTCAACATAGTGCAACACTCTAGTATCCATCTTCAATCTTCAAACACCATAGAGCTCTTTAGTCATTTCTATCTCTAAACAGCCACTCTCTATCTCATCATTATCTCCACAACAGGTACTGCTAATATTCCACTAGATGTTCTCATAGACATAGATGTTATGTTAGGTATAGTTCACACAAAAGGCAAATGCCCACAGAGTTGGCTCAGAGTTGTACTATATATGGAAACTCTATACAAAGTGTGCAGTAGTACAAACTTCTCAAAATGACCATAGCTTTAGCTTATATGCTATGCTGTCTGTCTGTTACATAGTCACAACTTTAGAAGTGGAGTGGTATTACAAACTCAAGACCTTAGAGTTGGTTAAGCAAATAAACCTTGTATTAGGTTAACACAAGAGAACTTGATAGAGGACTCTGTACAAGATTATCTATCTTATATACTAAATACTAATGGCCATACTCTACTACTTTTAGCCTACTCTAAATGACCATATGTTAAACATGTTGTGTGACATCATCATACTAGAACCTTCTACATCCTTCCATTATGACCACATGACTGTGACTGTGATGTCATGCTAAACCCTAACCCTAGATTCCCAAGCATAGAAAGTAAAGGAAAAGAAAGATAAGAGTGGGAAGGAAATTGAAATAAATAAAGTCTATTGTCTTCAACTCTGACAAGTGAAGTTTAAGAGAAATAAGTACTAATATTAGTAAAGAATTTTCTTGCTGAACTTATCAAATCTATCAAAGTGCTAAATACAGAATACATATTAAGCAAGGAAAATCTTGAATGGATAGTACAAGATTTTGCTGACAATATAGATAAAATTTGGTTCAAACACTCAAAAATTGTCAGTATCACAAAGCACTTGAAATTGTGGTGGAATAAGAAGTGTTAAAGATAACTTGAGAAGTATAGAGCTTCAAAGTGAGTTGAAGATTGGAGGATCTTTAGAAGTATTGTAGAAAAGACTAAATACACATTTTTCGACACCAAAATTCAAGAAATTGCAGGAAGAAACTGTGGTTCTTGGAAACTCATGAACTGGATCAAAAGATATAAACTTCCAGCTATCAAAGTGATTCAGTATAATGGTTGACCTTGTCTGAAGCTCAATTATATTTGGCAAGCTCTTCATTCATCTTTTAATTTAGCATAAAACTATCAAATAAATCTGGATTTATTAAAAGAAATTCCAAATAAACCCATTATAAAGTGGATACTATTCTCTAAAGAAGAGTTCAAGAGCTCTATCATGAAGTGCAATAATTCATTGACTTCTGGAACTAACAAGTTGTCTTAGAGACATCTGTATTAACTTAGGTCATTGGCCAATACATTTCAAAATATTGTCATCTGTTATCATCTCCAAGCCTAACAAGGCTTTATATGACTTTCCTAAAATGTTTAGACTAATTGTACTATTGAATATGCTTGGCAAACTCATCAAGAAAGTCATTGGTAAAAGACTTCAGTTCCAATTGATATCTAAAAGTGTCATTTATCCTTGTCAATTGAGCAGATTAAAGCAATGATTTACCATAGATGCTGAAGTTGTACTAACACATATTACTTGTGCTGGATGGGTCAAGAATCTCTCAACTAGGACCTTGATATTTGACATTACCCAATTCTTCCCATCTCTCAATTATCAATTACTCCCATTGATCTTGGACAAGGCTAGGTTTCATTCCAAGATCTCTTAATTTTTCCAAAATTACCTAGTAGGTAGAAAAACTAAATATCTTTGAAGCAATTTTTCTTCTCTACTTTTCAATATTGACATTGGGGTCAGACAGAGCTCTGCTTTATTTTCCATTTTGTTAGCTTTATATCTTTCTCCTATTTTTCATATTTTTGAAAAAAGAGTAAAAAATCTAAAAAATCTGATTTCTGTTATCTCTTTCATAGATGATGGACTTTTTGTTTCTCAGGATAAATATTTTACTGTTTCAAACTCTTATCTTTTTTGTAGTTCTCTAGGGTGTATAGAGTATCCAATCCTCCACCATTAGATCTCACTACTCTAGAAGGTTCTATTTTTCATCCCAAGGAAATGTGATACTACTTGGGATTTATCTTCGATAGAAAGTTGATATTTAGGGAACATATCAACTTTTATATGAACAAGGTGATATTGACTGTCAAATGTATGAAATGTTATAACTCAAAACCCTTAGAGTTGGATTAAGAGATAACCTTGTATTGGGTAACACAAGAGAACTCAATAGAGAGCTCTTTACAAAATGGTCTACCTTATATACTCCTACAGATGGTCTATACTAGCTACTGTACACCTTACCCTAAATGACCATGTGTGAAGCATGAGGCCAACATGTAGTGTCCATGTTATATAACATCACTTTGCTCCAGAACCTTCTACTCTCTTCTCTTTAGTCCCATGATCAATGTTGTAATAACATCATTAGACATGACTGAGGTGACAGTGTGACCGATCACTTCTAACCCTAACCCCAGAGTTCTAAAAATAGAAAGAATGAAAAAATAAATCCAAAAGAAAATAAAAATGAAAAATAAAATAAAAAGAAACTAAGTCCACTTTCTGCAATCTTGACATGAAAATGCTCAGGAACTTATCAAAAGGTCTCATCCCCACTCAAAAATGCCTTCTATACAGAACTTATATACTACCTATTATATTATATGGTTTTCTGTTATAGTACTACAAAAAAGCTTCTTTGGCTTATCCACTCAAAAACTTAGGCAAATGCAACAGAGAGCTACTATATGGATATTAGAAGTATTTTGGACTTCTCTATGACTTAGCATTGAAGTCATTGCAGATCTTATTCCTATCCATTTACATCTGCAAAAATTCAGTAGTAGGCTCTAACTCAAAACACATTCACTATCACCAAATTATATTATTAAATCTTTTTTGGAGTTGAAGCATTCAAACTACAACAACAATCATTGTTTATTACTTGAAAAGCTAACTCTCAAGTAGTAATTGAATATCAAAAGTCTTGTTGTGGATATGAACAATAGATTGAATGGAATTTTTCTTCCATTTAATTCTTTTAGTAGTAAATTCTCTCCTGGAGATAGACTGATTGATATTTTTCCTAATCATTTTTCTTTTTATACTACAAATAGAAAAGAGCAGATTAGCAAACTCAATAAACTCACACTCTAGACATTGGCTGATTCAAAAACAGCTATTATTGTATTAGATGTGACCATCAAAAATCAAGTAGCTACTTCAATTGCTCACATCCATGTCCATGACAATCTAGTTGCAATCACATAGTAGACAAATGGTACAGCACATAAGTTAAAGCCAAGGTCATTCTAACAAGTCCACATTACCAAGCTCATTGCATGGAGTTTCCATACTCTATGTATTTCTGAGCCAACCCCACAGGCTTTTGCCTCCTAGTGTGAACCATGTCTGATACAAACAAATATCTCAGTACAAAGTGTCAAGATCAATAACTGCAGTTGTATGAAGGAAAGAAAAAAAGAAGGACTGTAGCTTGTACAGGGACTACAAGTTGTTTTTGAGTGAAAACTGGTTTAAAGTTGTGAAGGTCAACTGTAATATAGCCAGTATTCCTTCCTTTAGAGTAGATGTTCCACTGTCTGGTAAGAGCATTTGGTTTGGTACCAAGATATCTAGGATAAAACCTAATGACAAGATTGAACTGTAAAAGATATTTAGACCACTGTATTTGTCTTTGTGTCAATACCTGGGTAGTAGAAAAATACTTAAGGTTTTTATGATTTATAACAATGTCAATAGGAAAGGCTAGACCTTCTAGATAGTGGCACCAAATCTTAAAAGCCTCAAAAATGGCCAGTTGTTCCTAGTCATGCATGTCATAGTTCAACTCTGCCATGGTGAAAGTATAGGAGTGAAAGGCAACTGGATAAACTTTATTTACAATAGAAAAGATTGCAGCAAAAGCATAGTTGGAGGTATCAATCTTCACAATGAGTTGACCATTAGAGATCCAGTATATAAGAATAGGTGTGGAGATGAATGCTTTCTTTAAGAAATTGAAAGTATTATAACAGGAAGAGTTGAACTTCCAAGAGATGTCTTTTCATATGATGTGGGTCAATGGAATAATGATGTCCAAGTAATTCAAGATGAACCAGTAGTAAAAATTAGCAAAACCTAAGAAATACTGAATACCCTTGGCTTTTTGGGGTTCTGACCAGTCTTGAATAATCTTCACTTTGTCATTGGACATAGTGAGGCCAGGAGAAGAAAGAATGTATCCCAGATACTTTACCAACTCAGAGTGGAACTTGTATTTCTCTGCTTTAGCATAAAGGCCAGTCTTGCAAAAATGTTTGAGTACTTTCTTGATATGCCAGCAATATGCAGATATGTCATTAGAAAAGATGAGTATATCATACAGATAGATCATGATGCAGACATCCAAAAGATTGGAAAAAAAGTCATTCATGAATTACTGAAAGGCCAGAAGAGCATTGGTAAGACCAAATAACATTACAGACCACTCAAATGATCTATAATGTGTCCTTAAAGAAGTCTTCCATTCATTGCCATTGGTAATGCAAATTAAGTGGCAAGCATGGCAAAGATCTTTTTTGAGATACAGTTGAGACTATGGAAGTCAACACAAAGATATAGTGAACCATTCTTTTTCTTGATAAATAAGACCAGTGTACTATACAAAGATGATATTAGTTAGATGAAATCCATATTGAGGTTTTCCTCAATGAATTCCTTTAAAGCTTCTTGTTTGGATGCCAAAAGATAGTATATAGAGCCAACTAGAGGTTGAGTGCCCTCTTTCAAGTTGATCTTGAGGTTATAAGGATGATGAGGAGTGAAGACTTCAGCTTTGGCTTTGCTGAAGATGTTGGCAAATTTGTATACTTAGGAGAAACATTTGAGATATCAGGAATCTCTACAAGTTGTGCAGAGTTGGCCTGAATGTTCAAAGAACAAAAACAGAGTTGAAATTTGCTAGAGCCTAGAAGCTTTGTTGCATATAAGAATGTTGCAGTACTGATGATAGCAATGTTAGGTCACTCGGAAGTAGACACAGAAGTCTCAGATACAGATATAAAAATCATGAGGTCCAATAATTGCAGAGAGATATCAGAAGATGCCAGAAATGCTAATGGTGTGTTAGTGACAACATGAGAGAGAGCAAGATTTTTTTTACAAAAATGGACAGAATTTTATCAACATATTTACCTAGTCAATCATTAAATTGTGTTGGGCAAGCCAGTTATATCCAAAGACCAAAGAGTAGAAAGAATCAAGTGGGATGATATAAAAGTCCAGATTTATACAATTACCAGCAGGAAAAATTATAGGTAAAGTAGCAATTTCAGAGATAGTACTATTTTGTTATCGGCCGCTTAAACACTAACAATTTTATTTTTCTTTTCTTTTATTTTTCTGATTTTATATTGATTTTCTTTTCTCTTTTCTTTTATTTTTCTTTTGGACGATGAAGAGGCATGTGACACTGCAGTCACATGACAGGTCACATGATGTGACATCATAGGCCTAGAACATAGTGGAAGGATCTGGAAGATGATATCAGGGCATATGTATACAACATGGTGGTCTTAAGTAGGGAATGAGGCAGACATGAGGTTGTAGCATGAACAATAGGGCAGGCTTAATTATTGGTAGCATGGACCAAGCATTTTTTGTATATAAAAGACTCTATTTTAGTAGAGACTCCTTGTCGAGTTCTCTTGTGATTTTCCCCACTTGATTGCCTACTAAGAGCTTTACTTGCTTGTGTAGCTATTGGACTTTGTGTCTAGTGGTTGCCACAACATATTTGATGATTCATCAAATAAGTGAAGGGCAATCTTCAGGGTTATGGATGTCTTTAGGTTGTAAATATCTATGAATTTTGAGTTTACAAGACAATAAGTAGACCTAAAGTTGACAAAAGCTCAAAATGTGGTTTCATTAAGGTAATCCTGACCACAAACTAAGGGAGAAGTAAGAGAAACAAAGAGGAAATGAGTGTCACAAAGAGCAAATATATTGAGTTGAATGAAACTTATTTATTACAAAATGAACTACTCACTTATTTGTAATATCTAAACCTTGGATGCACTCTCAGAGGTTTAGGAGTAATTCAGAAGTTCAATAATGATGACAATGGTGATTAAGATCAATACAGATAATAAAGAATAAAGATTGATGGAAATTGATGTTGTTAAGTCTGAGGTCTAATCCTCAGACACAGAAGTATATATACAAAGAGTAATAGTCTGTGTACAAGCTATTACTATCACATGATCAAAACTTGTACCTTATGGGAGCTGTCAGGCTAATTTTAGAAGATAACTAATTATGTTACTACATTGATATGCTTGTATCTCTATGAATACCTATTGCTATAAGATATACCATATATTATTGGAAATGGTTCAATAAGTGCTTTCCAATGCAAGTTTGATTATGCTAATCCATCCAGTCATTTATGAGATATTAGCAAACAAAGCTTTTACAGTTGCTGATGACCTGATATCTTGGTTGTTTGTTGTCACTTTTGTACATCCCACATATGTGCAGAGAGCCTTTATTTGGGGCTTCCCAGCACAGCTTGGTTTGTGAAAATTGGTCCACTTGTTGTAGAGATACAAGCTGAATGAAGTTTGTGACATTATTGCTACACAAAAAAGTTCAATACAACCCTTAGTCTATACAAAGTCCTAAGAACCACTCTCTATTTTTCCAAGAGTTTCTTGGAAGCTGCTGCTGAAGCACTATAGCTTTTTAGAGTAACCATAGTCTGCTTCTTGGAACAAGAGTCCAGCTTATAGTTTTTTGTACCATAATAGAGGTATATGTTGCCTTTGAGCTACTTCTTATGCTCATTATGGGTTAACTTAGCCAGCTTAGAAGAGAAGTCTACCTGCAAAGAATTAAACTGTTTCTTAGAAGCAGTGGACAACAAGTTAGATGCCTTGAAAAGTAACAATTTGGTGGATAAGCCAATCAGTGATTAATTTGCCTTATTCTAGAAGCTTGCAGTATTGTCTATAGCAGAATACTTACCTTACTTCTAAGAATGAGACTCAAGAGTCTTTTTTTTCTGCCTATCTTGTATAATGGTATTCATGGACTTTCTTCAAGTAGAAGTAATCAATAGTTATTGCTAAGGCATATATGTTTTGGAACAAGGTAAGCTTACCTTGTTTCTGGATAGAGATAGGATCCTGAATCTAATTGAAGAACCCCTGGTAATAGCAGTAGCACAGAATACCATTTCTCTAGCCTAATTTGGAGGCATAATATTACTAACAGAGTTCAAGAAACTAAAATGTTTGTCAACAAATAAGTTCTAATCTGAGAGCTAGTCTTAAAGAATACTCTAGTCTTCTCAGTTAAGGCTCACCTCAAACCAGTTCTGCACAGCTCCAGAGAAATAAATCATTGAAAAATTGATTATTGCAATTTCTATGTCAAATTTTACAGGTTTGGGTAGAAGTAAGACAACACTGAAATAAAATTTATTGAGCTTGTTAAGCTTAGTACCACTAAAAGTATTAGAAATACAGACTTTAGTTCTCCTTAAATTAGTATTAGGATCCAAGGTCTAATTAGCATTAAGTAAGTTAGCAATATAACCAAGGACATTAGCCAGTTGTTTATTAGTAAAATTATCACTACACCAGGATTTGACTGTAAGTGAGTAAAAGAGTAGTAAGAATTATGAGGGTAACTAGTCAGATTAGTAAATGAAGCATTCTTCCAATTAGAATAATTGTTCATAGGAACAATACTTGGGCTATAAATAGGCAAGTATGAGTTGAAGATAATTAGCATCTCTGATAAATGTGTCTTGATCACTATGGAATATTTGGAAGATAAACTTTAGTAAGATGTTTGTTAAGACAAGAAATGGAACCAAAGAGTATCCCAAGTAATATTACTAGAGTTGACCTAAAGTGGGTTGAAGAGTTACAGTGTTGTGACAACTACTAACCAAGATAGTCAATGGCTTACTAAGTAGTCTTATAATGAAGAATCTCATGGGAATCATGAGAGAACTTGACAAGGAGTTCCCAGCATATTACTATTCTATTTATACTACTAGTACATGGTTCATGCTAACAATAAATAGCCCTATCCCAATATCTATGTATCAGCCATGAGTACACTATGTTTGCACTATGAGATGAACATATCATAGATACACACCTCAATGTCATCCTTCCAGTCCCTTTTCCTACATTCTAGGCCTAAGACATAATGTCATGTAATCCATTGTATGACCATGATCATATATCTCTTCATTGTTTAAGAAATAAAAGAAAAATCAAATCAAAGAAAATAGAAAAAAGGAAAAGAAAATCAAAATAAAATATAAGAATCTAAGCATACCATGATATATGACAGGAGAAAGCTATTAGACTTGTTGAAGTTTGATTGAAAATTGAGTGATTTGCAGACAAAACTACTTAGAAGCAATAGTAGACTTAGCAGTCTAATAATACTGTTAGATGCTGCTCACACTGAGAAGAAAAAGCCTATAGGATTGGCTTGGATATATATAAAGTGTAGAAACTCTGTACAATAAACTCAGTAATATGGACTTTCCAGAATAACTTTAGTTTTAGCTTATGTACTATGCCATCTGTTTGCCATGTAGTTGTAACTTCAGATAATGGATAAAAGTCCAAAATAAATGAGTACTGATGGTGGAATGTCACTGTTAAACACTGGGGATTGAGTTCACTTAAATATTTAATTATCAGACTAGCAAATTGTAGTATAATTAATAGTTTTATATACAAGGAGATTTAATAGAAAATACTTGGGGGTTTCAAAGTATATTCCTAAGTAGAGGTTTTAGTAATGAAATATTAAAAATGGTTGAATAAAGGAACTCCACCATAAAAGGCTGAGTTCAATAGAAGTATCTCTGCCATAGAAGACTAAGTACTTAAGGGGTTCTGGAATAATTCTATTACTACTATTGTCAGGAGTACAGTATGAAGTACATATATAGTACCAGCCAGATGTCAAAGCTAAGTTTGACATTGCGCACTTTTAGTGTAAGTGGTTCAGTGGCTGGTCTGTTCCTAATAACTATAGAGATGTGTTACAGAAAGTATAGCTATTATAAAAAATGAACTTTTACCAGTATTGAAGAAAACATCACCACCACAGAGAATAGTCCTCAAAACAAATAGACTTGGTATATGATATAAATATTATAATTAGTAACATACCCCTGTCTCTTTCTTCCTGTTACATACTTATCCAAACTCATTTGATCCATCTAACTCCATCACAGATAATACTTACATAAGCACTAGCTACTGCTTAAGCTGAAGTTTCTTATGATTTGGATACTAGAAGATATAGTAGTAAAAGATAAAG
>Ga0157364_1007829_pt1 | contig 11073 bp, 6 predicted proteins | sample AttsexASBM2_FD_111476 | JGI IMG/M metagenome (GOLD analysis project Ga0157364, IMG submission 111476) | Fungus gardens microbial communities from leaf cutter ant in Ribeirão Preto, State of São Paulo, Brazil - Atta sexdens ASBM2 | ecosystem: Host-associated > Fungi > Mycelium > Unclassified ... | reverse complement strand
TAAAACTTTTAGAGTGAATCTCATTCTGAAGAGTGAAATCTTACTCTTAAAGATTGAAAATTAAGCCATTTTGGACTCTTTAGTGTGAAAGTCCATTTCAAAAGATTTAGAGTTTAAAATTCCTTAATAAAGTTTTCATGGAACAAAAACTTATACGGAAAGAATGGTTTAGCTGAAGTACCTCTATAAATTTAGCAGATAAATAAATACAGATACTGAGCTGAATACATGGCAGATAGAGATATAGATTTGAAAATAATTTTGTTAAATCATCAACAAAATTAGGAAACTCAAGCATGATGTGCACTGCTACACAAAATTTTGATATTCTAGTAATCAAGTTGAGGATCCTACATAATTATTTTGATAGTTCAACGAAATTTTCAGACTTATGTCTAACAAAATATACAGCAACTGTTCTTATTTCCGTATTATTTTTAATGATTGTTTTTAATCATTCACGGTTTAATAGACATGATAATAATTACCTGTTATGGAGCGACGTGATCCTTCGTATGAAATGACGTCTTGCTTGGGAGACAAATCCATGGAAAGCATAAATCCGGATATATTCCAATGCAACCATAACGGTCAGTCGAGAACCGACCAAATGGAGCCAAGCGCTCTTGGTGGTCTCTCATATCTTTCGTATCTACGCAAGTTCATACGTCGCTCGCGTTACGAGACTCTCTCTACGGGTCTTTCCTTCGATCCTCTCAGTTTTCCTCTGTGTCCCGTAGCACACGTCGACTGTATGGGGTGCACCATGCGTACCCGGGACACAAACCCCACAATGGGGTTGACGGGCTAGCAATCCCCCGTGGTGAGCCCCGACCGACCGCACCGCGTTCATTCTGTTAAAACAGCAGGGCGCGTGCGTTACGATTACTGTAAGAGCGTTTCTGCAATATTACATTGTTGAATTGCAACGTACTATAGAAGCTATTATTGTTGCACATTTGCGGTTGTCAAATTGAAATACCATATGCGTGGAAAATTTTCCGCTATATAATGTTCTACATTCGAATCTCATTAGCAGTAGAAGTGTTTAAACTATTTGTTTAGAGATCTATGATCTATGTAAATAATAGATTAATCTATCTAGATATTTTAATTGATATGATAAAAAGTATATTGTCTGTAAAAATTGTTGCGACAGCTTTATCAAAGACGGGAAATGAGATATGAACAATAAGAACTTTTTTGTAACTATAATATTAAATATCTATATTAGAAAATCATTAACGAAGAAATAATATTTAATAATTAAAAATTTAATTAAAATTATTAAATATCTGCCCTTTTAGATATTTGAAATGTCACTAAATCGTTACAAAAATTATGCATATACTATTTTTTCTTTTTTCTACTACAAAAATTAATAAATTAATAAATTTAAAAATGAAGATATTAGCAGTAATTTTAGTTATTTAAAAAACTAGAATTTTATTGGATTCTCCATATTCAAACATTATCGTGTTTAAACTACCTGTTGATCAAAAACTACACATATAAATATTTTCCTATTAAAATAATTTGTATTACGCACCTGTAGCAACTCTATACAAAACGAATGATTGATATCGTTGCATTAATGAACGAACGTATTTGGCATCGTTAATTCACATCTGTCAATTGTGTAAATCCTACTAACGCGCGTATATATGTGTCGTTTGCGTGTGCAGTGTAATGCAAGATTGATGGCGACTTTCGGTAAGCTCATTGTAAACTCATTCGCAAGTTTCCCGAGAGAGAAATAGCTGCCAGAAGATCACGACATTGTTGCCGAGCGACAAATCTCGTCTCACGAAATCGGTGGGCAATTCCAGAAAGATTTCCCTGCCGAGATTTGCGGCTCGCACTGTTAAAAATACGATCGTCGTGTTAAACGCGCTCGACGTTTCTCCAATAAAATGTTTCCTGCGTGTTCGACAGCGTCGCTCAGCGAGCTTCGGGAGAAACACTGTGAAATAACAACCACGGCAGTGCTGCATAACTGCAGAACGGATTAATGCATTCCAACACAATTCCGTTCAATTTTTTCCGTTTGGAAAAGAGAAGAAAAATTACAAAACTGTTACCTCGCTTATACTGTGTCGATCAATCTATTTGACAGCGCGGACATGACATCAACGACTCTATCGAGATACTTATATTGTGTACAGACTATTATATAATTATTGTAGCACTTTAAAGACAATTTTTCTATTTAAAAATAACTTTTTTTAATTAAATTAATTTTAATAATTAGAATTAATCTAATATATTTAACTATATTTTTACTATATACTGCATATTTTTGTCAAAAAAATATTTCAAGTCTTGCTTCAAATGTTGCTTATTAAGCAATACGAATTAAAGATCATAAAAATTAGATATTGAAATCGCGTGGCGTTATGTTTTTCACGGTAAGCAGAATATTTTAAGATCCTAACAATATGCAATTTTCTTTAGCTGGTAGCAAATTGCTCGATTATATCGTAGACAGTTATACACTATACACTTAGATGAGCTGCAGCTGTAATGTCAATGCAAATACCAACGCAACTGCGATGGCATGGTTAATAAGCGCCTTTGTTACGACAATATGACGTTAATTAAAACTACGCGATCATGCAACACTTCGCGTGCACACCATCAACTTTTTCATTGCGTCGCTATTGTACACTTGAACATTATAGACACAATTATTTCGGCACATATGCAACCCACGCGCATAATTGTTGTTCTTTTTGCATACTTTTTGTTTCGAAGCGTTCCTAGAATCACCCGTTATTCTGTGACAATGTGAGTGAATTTCAACACACACAGCACATACATAATTCGCATTTGTCTATTTTCAGAGTTTGTTTTCTGAAAGTTTTTCAATTTTCTCACAGTTGAACCTGACTGAAGATGAAAAATTTCTTCATTGTTAATTAATTACAGACTATAACTTCAAAAATATTTATTGTTACTGTCTGCAATTTAATGACACCATTTATGTAATATAAATTAATACTTAAATTATATTTTGTTAATTACACTCAGACGTACGCGCCTATCTTTGAAAGATTTTCCTTACTAGACCCTTAATTGTTGTATATAATTCAACATTGCGAATCGGAAGCCGTAGAAACCAGCTGCGCCCAACAGTTGTTTTGTTTAATCAGAGAAGAGGAGATTCTTTACTGCACAGTTTACCGTCTGTTGGCTTATCTCTCTAGCTTTCACCCTTCACAGTATTTCTTTCCAGTTTTTTCCTTGATCGTCCTTTTTTTCCCTCACTGAACGAGAGACGCAAACTTTGGATAGGATACACAGACTTGTAAAAGGGTCCATTCCAGTTGGCTAAACACAACATACCTCGATAGTTTTTTTTTTACTTTATTGTTCTTTCGTTTATCTTCATATAGTTTTCAAAAACCATCGATATATATTTTTATAGCACAATACTACAAGTAACAACAATGCAAACAAAATATATTAACGAAACTATTTTATTTATTTAGATTTTATTTTGATTTCTATTTATATATATTTATATATATATATATATATATATATATATATAATTATTTTCTTTATACAAATTATACTAATTGTTCTTTGTACTTGTACAATATTCTTTCACGAAAAAGAAAAAGACAGAAAGAGAAAAGAAAAAAAAAGAGATTTATATAATATATGTCTCTTTTTCTTCTCTTTTTTCTTTTTCTGTCTTTTTCTTTCTCGTAAAAGAATATTGTATAAGTTCAAAAAACAATTAGTATAATTTGTATGAAGAAAATAATTGGATACATTATGTCTCTACATATTACACGAAAAAAATATTTGTCGAAGAATCGAAAAATTTAGCTAGATACAAATTTGCAAATAATTTAGTTGGACTATCAAAATAATTAGGACTTATTAATCATTAGAATGTCAAAACTTTTTGCAGCATTGCTTATCACACTTGAGATTCCTGTAGTTATTTTGATGTCCCAACAAAATATTTTTAGGTCTATATTATATCTAGCTAAATTTTTAAATCTTTTAGCAAAACTTTAGTTAATAACTATTCAACAAAAAACATCGCTTTAGAGAGTTAATACGTTTCTATAGAGAACTCGCTAGAAGATGAAGAGGGAAGTGCAGGAATCATACTCTCCATGGAATTCGCAATCGCGACAGTGACATTCACAGGCGAAAATTTCGCCCCATTGAAACGTACCTATGACAACCGGAGTTATCGCCTATGTGGTGAATCAGACTCATAAATTTTTTTCTGCGTTTTGTCCACGACGTGCACACACATTTCTCGACTCAAACTTTCCTCTCTCGCGCGAGAAAGCTTGAGAAAGCTTCACTTCATGCGAGGGAAGAAGACAGAGAGTCAGTGTGGTAGTCTCTCATTTTCCTCATCGTCTGGCAAGCGTGTTCGCGACGAGGCCCCCTTCGGGATTCAGAATATGTGCGGTAGAGCCGTCTCTCTCATCGCTCACCCACTCTTCATCCACCGCCGCCCATCTTTGTGTCGCCCCGCGTGCCCCGAAATGACCAACGTGACATGCCACGAGTATACAAAGGAAAACTTTCATCTACCACGGAAACAGGGTCGCCTTCGTCGGCCATGCTGTCGCGACGCGAGAAGAAAAGAACGGAAGGTTTATTTCTCAGAAGGGAGCACGTTAAGATTTATGTCTGCTCTTGCCTACTGACGCGCTCGCGGTTTCTCCACGGTAGTGTAGAAACAGTGAACGCAGCTTACGATAACAAACGATAGTGATTTATGTTTTCTGCTAATTGTTTTCTAGTTTAATATCCGTGAGAGAGCACGAGAAACCACCAACGTGTCCGCTCGATTTATCGGTTCCACGTTTTTGCGTCGCTAAACCAAAAATTAATCTATATGTGTTGCAATGAAAGCATAGGGAATCTTGTTACTATACAAGCAGTGCCATTTACTTTAATTTATGACGATAAGTTTTAATTCCAATAAGGAATATTCATTTTCAATCTTAAATTTATTGCTTTTTTAATAATCTATTATTTTGAATTCTAATTAAATTTGTATGTCATCTAATTAAAAAGTATGTTTTTAAAAGTATGTTTTAAAAAGTATGTTTTTTTTATGAAATTGAAAATTAAATATATAAATTTCATGATATTTTACATAAATGTTTCATATATATGTTGAATATAATAAAGTTATATATATATATAAAAGAAAACTTATTATTTTATTAAATAAAATTTAGATGGCACTTGAAGAAAACTACAAGATTGAAATAAGCTTCCTAGAGTTTCAATTATCCATTTATTCGTCATATATTTAAAAGATCGTAGAATAAAAGGAAACTCGTGCTAACGTCGGTCATCGAAATCAAACATTTTTCCAGCAGCTTAAAGCGACAGGTCCGTGTATTGTGCACCGCGTTGCAGCTTACACTCTCTCTCGATGCTTTTATGTATGTATGTGTGCGTATATGTATATACGGACTCTGTTGCGGGCATCGAAAGGTCCTTACCGTTCGCGGATCTTTGGTACTCGCTCAACGCCAGCCAGCCGGCGAGCGAGCCGTAAAACGGTTCTTCGACGACTTTTCTCGATATCGATCTCGCTGCGAATGGAATCACCGAACTGGGAAGTTTCCTTAAACATCGCTTGAGAGCTGGCACGCTTCCGGATACGGCTCGATGCGGCAATGTAAACTCGCTTTAAACGCCTGACATACTACATCTCTGTTTTAATTAACGCGCACATACTTTTCATGATAAAAGGGAAGTTCTTGAGAATACCTACTTGAAGAATGTCTATCGAAGTGTATCAGGACTTAAAGACGATCTCTATGAATTATTATGAAAATTTTTATTAAAATGAGTAATTACTATGGTAGTGTTTATTTTGAAAATTTATAATTTAGTAAATGAAAATTGACTGAGAAATGTTCGACATGAGAGATAATATTTGTATTTTAGATAGTAGAGTGTTTATTATCGCAAATAATTATGTTCATACGGAATTTTGTGAAAGAGAAATTCCTTTCTAACGATATTAAATCTGATGATGAATTTGTTACATTTCACAGGAGTTATAAACAATGCGATACACAACGTGAAAATTGAGATTAACATTATTGAAATTTATTACGATTGCTCAAATGCATATGGCAAAGTTACATGTGCATTTGCGAAGCAACGGAGGTGCCCCTAGGTCCGGCAATAGGTCGAAGTCTCTAATTAAAGGTAAATAATCGCACACGCGCGATTACAGCGCACGTGTACAAGATCACGAGAATCTCATTTCATCTCGCTTCGTCCTGATTCAATGCTACTCCCCCAGGCAAATGTGTCTACAACCATATTTCGTATATTATGTTTACTACTACAAATTTCTACATTAAATTCTCAGAATCTAGTCAATATGTCTCGTTTCTCTTCCAGCGATTGTCTTTTACAATCATTATATATATATTGATGCACTGCTTCAGCCATTCATACTTTGCCAATCTACTATATTTCTATTTGACTGAAAATATGATAATAATTGTTTATTTAAAAACATATTGTTTTTTTTAAATAAATATCGATTGCAACAGCAACAAAGAAAGATCTCAAAATAAATAATATTCACAGTTTTTACCAATTATCATCGTAACCACGGAAGGTAATCAGAGAGACAAATCGTAGTCAAATGATGACTTTAAATCGAGATTTGATTCGCGCGATTTCGTGAGAGCGTTTGCGCGTACAAACTTTTTGCACTGACGCAAGCGCATTTTCGTATCGAGTAAAAAAAAAAAACGGTTTGTATTCCTAGTTTGTGTACCGTAACGAGGGAAAGCGGGCTTTCCCCGTCTCCCCTGTTCGCACCATCGAACTATTTTTCCAGGCGGATTTTCACCGGTCGTCAGCTGGCGCGCGACCGGTTATCAGTAGCCGATGCCGTTCAAACTACCGGCGACCGGTTTCAATTTGCAGGTCGGATTATTTCGTACCTTCCAAACGTAGCGGCTGTCAGCTTGCCTCTCGCCAGCAATTCGCAATTTCCTGCCAATTCTGCTATCTCGTGCTGCGTGTACCTGTCGCACAACCCGCCGTGCGGTAACGCCATATTTTGTCCGTCCTTCATGTAGGAGCACTGAACGTAGAACGTCAGTTTCGCGGTCGGTCATTCGCATTGCTATTCGATATAATCTAATCGTAGTAATGAATATGATAAATGCAATTTACAATAGTAATATTGAGTAATTGTAATCCAGTCGTAACAGGTTAATCGACTCCCGAATTGCAATGAAATGTTGTTAATTCACAATTCACAAAATCAAACTCAAATACAAATTAAATAGAATAACTTGTGGCTGGAAGCAGAAGAATAAATGTGAAAATTAAAATCGATAATTTGAGATTCTTCTTAATTCTCTTATACACTTCTTTTTATGCATAATCGATGTTGAGTACATCTCGTTTACTGGAATAATCTCTCCTACTACAACTCGAGCCGCATGAATGAACCAGAGAATGCTCGGAGAACGATTATGGGTCTCTCGTGATACTCACACGCGTGTACACACGGATATGCATATGAATGTCCCGAGAGACACAGACGTATTCGCCTAGTAGAGGAATGTACGTCTGGCTATGCTACTCAGTGGAGAGATAAACCTTCTAACGTCCATGATGGGTTAATTTCATGTAACACGTCTTATTTCCTATATATGGTCGAATGGAAATCACGAGAAATTGTAACCGTTTTGAAAAGCAATTGAAATGACTTATATTTGACAATAAAATAAAAAATAATAAAAGTTCAGAGGCTAATGAGAGTCATACGCTGATATAAAAGCGAAGAGATAGGAGGAGGTAAATAATCCTCAGGTGGTTATCCTTATTTTATTTCGAACGTTTCATATTTGACATAATGAACGATTTATATTTGACATAATGCATTTATCATCCTATAATCTTGATGAGACATGATTCATCCCCTATATATAAATCTTATTATAAATCTTCTAAACTTTTTTTATAAAATAATGAAACTGTCAACATTTTCACATATTTATTACATTTATTAGTGTGTGTATTAAGCATTAACTAGATACAAGAAATGTACTATTCTAATATACTGCAATACTGTCACATTTATACCCCATGTACGCAAAATATTCTCCCACTCGCTTATATTCATATACTTTATGATGTAATGATTTCGTGGCGATTTTATAATTATTACACATATCCATCATGCTTCTGGAAAGAGCTATAAATAAAATAATGTAATAAGGGGAGTTGTTCTATATTAAGAATACCACTATGTAAAGTATCATCAAAGTAATCCTTCTTACTTATTATCCCTCATCGATATGTCGAGGGTTGCATAGAATGAGGAACCGATAGCAATTAAAACAGATACATGGCATCGGCTTTTACGCAATGATTACGAAAATGTTCGATGCAAAAATATTTGTCTTCCGAGAACGGCGCGTCACTCAGAAAATGCACGAGGATAAAAGTTCAGCACGGGCTTTTAACCCTCGCTTTATCGGAAAAGTTTGCCGGCCTTTATTTACCACGAGCTGCGCGCTTTGACCCCGTTTTCCCTACGTTCCATAATATAGTTAGAAATGAAGTTACGCTTAACCCTAACAATATCATGAGAATGGAGAGGATGAAAAAGCCCATAATTAAATATTCTCCTCATTTAATGCAATTTAAAAATATGAAAAACATAATTATTGTCATAAACATTGTTTTAGAAAAAAAATTGGTAGAAACGTTAGATGCAAATAGAATATATGATATAAAAATTCTTGCTTCAGAATCTTCTTCGATTAATACGCAAGACAAAAAAATGTCTTAGTTTAATCTTTCGGATTAAAATCATTTTTACCAGAACAAAAAATTCACCGTAAAAATGTATAAATAACGTGGAGAAACATAAACGCGAGTATAATGCGACGGTTGAAATGAAAGTTAACGCGAATATATCTCCCCCTGGATGGTAAGCCTGTGCGTGAGAGCGGAAGGTAAATGCGACACCCCTATCAAACATCGTGGAGTACTCTGTCGGATTCTCCGTTTCCCATTTCTCTCTTCCTTTCTTTAGCTTCCCGCTAGCACATCATCACGGATCGCTGACCAAAATAATAATTACTTCACGTGTTGTTGCTCTCGACCCGTCGTCGAGCGTGGATCTGCGTCTCGCTCGATCGCCAATTAACTGATGCACGATGCAACAGCCCGGTGCCGACACTACGCGATCATCGTCCCTTTTCATTCTGTCGACATTAATTAGCATGCTTTGCATCCAGGTGTTACTTCCTCGAAGAGCGAACGATAGTTCATCCGTATTAATTGTCGAGATTGACTATAATCTGCTTTCGCGTATGAGCGATGATTTGTATATAATTATGGATATATGATGGCGTATTAAATACTGTTTACCGTATAGAGATACATTTAAATCGGATGACATGAAATTTAAAATTAAACTATATATTCACATATAATTATATAACATTGTTACATTTTTATTTTTTGTTTGAACACAATATTTCTATCCTAGAATTAAAAGTTTAAGAGTACTAATAATGATTAATGGTTTTTAACGAAAGATAAAAATACGTATACAGATTGAATATGTATTATAAATTGAATCTTTAATAAAATATATACATATATGGTATGTATATAAAAATCTGTTTTGTGAAAAATATACAATATTCTAGGAATGCTTTTTTTTTTTTAAATCAACTAGTTCATGGTGTCATGTTATTATAAAATAGCACGATCATATTTCGATATAAAATAAATCTCATTATTTCTCTTTCCAAGTAGGTACTCGACATTCGTTGTCGAAGGTATTGAAGCTATATCAGTCTATACATTCCCGTTATCTCATCCCGTTATTACCGCCTCATATTTCCGACGATCAAGAAGCGCGGAAGAATTCCCATTGTACTTGGATTCCCGTCCTCCTCAATTTCCGCTTGTAAAGCACGGACGTAGTGCGAAACTTAATGGAATTCCCTCTTGTGCGTGTTACAGGTAAGAGCCGGCGATTTGCACCGAGTTGAATATTTCTCTCCGCGCTATTTCCCGCAACGTTCGTCGAGTTGGAGTATTTCAGGTAGGGTGGTTACACCGTTTGCGGGTTCTGTAACGGTGATGACTAAGAGAGAAGAGCGTCACCCAGGCACACAGTGGCCAGGAACGAGGAATGTTGTAGCAGGTATCCCGACAGCCACCTTTATTTCTAATTGCGTCTCGACTTAATGGAACATGTTTAGCCAGCCGGCGAGCTAGCGCAATCTCGGACGCGATTTCACCCCGAAATTAAGCACGTGAGCGTCCCTTTCCACCGAGGAAGCTACCCCACGGATGACCATACGCCAACGACAGCTAGTCGCTGCTGCTGCTTCTGTCGCGTGCGTGTTACGAGCACGTGATCGTGAACACGCGAGTGAGATTGTACGACTCGTGTGTAACGCTCGCTCGCTCGTTCTCTCTCTCTCTCTCTCTTTCTCTCTCTCTCTCTCTCTCTCTCTTTCGCTCTCGCTCTCGCTATCGCTCTCTGGGGGGGTGGCAGCCCTTCTCAAAGGGACAGAAATTCATCCTGCTGCCGTGATACGCTTCGCAGCGGTTGTTCCCCGGAGCGGTTCCTCTTTACGTTAACGCGAAAACGCGCTTCTCGTTTCTCGTGTACTTTGTGTCGATGCCGTGGCAATGCGATATAACGTTGCGAAATCGCTTTCCCGCCGGGCACTTTTTGCGTAGACACGTAGACGCGAAACCCTTTCCGAGGGATTATTGCGTGGCGGACTTTAATGCGAGCACTTGTATTCTCAGATACGCGTTTGGGAATGAAACGTGCGTAAATACCCGTTTGAGGTGAAGTCTGGTGCAACGAAATACAAAATTGGTCGTTATATTCTCTCTCGTATATCTCTCGCGTACGTTACATTTCTAACGAAAAAGAATTTTATTAAGAATTAATTTCTACAATATTTTGATTGCATTTGAAATAAAAATAATTCTTTTTTGTAAGTAATTGCAAATATATCAGTAGAAAAGCCAACCGCTTTTGTTCTACGGTACATTATAAAT
>Ga0157364_1007828_pt1 | contig 11075 bp, 2 predicted proteins | sample AttsexASBM2_FD_111476 | JGI IMG/M metagenome (GOLD analysis project Ga0157364, IMG submission 111476) | Fungus gardens microbial communities from leaf cutter ant in Ribeirão Preto, State of São Paulo, Brazil - Atta sexdens ASBM2 | ecosystem: Host-associated > Fungi > Mycelium > Unclassified ... | reverse complement strand
TGTGTGTGTATCACGTCGCCATAGTTTCATCGCGATCTCATCTTGGACAGAGTATAGAATGTAAATTCGGCACATGCGCCTGCATTTTATAATTATGATCCCCAGACAGCGCGCGCCGACCGTGTAATCTGATACCCATTTTCGTTCCATTATAAAATTCTAATTAGTCGCGCGGGATTTATGCCACCTGTAAGAGGACGTCCGTTGCCATAAAGATCCTTATCTGGCCACCCATCTCCGAATCTGCTTTAACTGGCTTTGAAATACTGACTACTCAAAGTCGAAAGCTACGCGATGATGTGCGATAGAGCTTTTTAAAATGAGGAAAGAGTTTCACGAGTTTATAATCGGATTATGTCTATCGAATTAAATTCAACAGTTATTTATTATCAAGATTATTCTCTCGATAACTCTTTGTTTCTCGAATCGGATGTTGAAATTTTCTTTATATCGCACGTTACCCATTAAATCTCCAAGTTTATGCTTGTATACTCAATTCACATTCATACATTAGTAATACATAATAACGCATAAAATAAGCCGATTAATGAATATGTCGATAAAGTGAATATAGTAACAATTTATAATAAAATTCTAAAAAGATTTTAATAAATTATTAGAAGTAATAAATTATTAAAATGGTATATTAAAATTACATCCCATTAAGCTAAAACTTTAAATAGATTTTTTAATTTTTAATAGATTATTTTCATTAAATGATCTTTTATTATGAATTAATCGTTAGATAGATATGAAACGTATATATTAGATGTAGTGAAAAGAAATCCATTATTTTTGCATGAAATTGAATGGAATAATAATGGATTTCTTTTTACACTTTTATTTAATGTGAAATGTATAACTGTAAAAAATCTGTTTGATTTAATTGATTTGATTGATAACCAACTAGATGTAATTAATATGGATCGAAATAATAAAAAAATGGTTGCCTGAAAATAAAAACGATTGCGATTGTAACGTAACTTTTTTAACACTCACGGGGAGAACGAATAGAGAGAGTGAATAAGAAGACGACGAAGAAGCCTTTCAGGGTCAGTTTGACTCTCCTCGATAATCGGCTTAAGGCACAACAATTTCATGTAAGTATAGAAATATAAATATGTGTATGCTGTGAGAGACTGACCCGATAAGTCGAATTTATGACGCACCAGAGAGAGCTTCGCTTTCTTCTCTTATTCAGTTTCTTTTTCTCCTACTTTTTTCTGTCTTGATTCTTTGGACCATAATAATCTGGATGGACGCAACCGCTCCCTATTTCCCGAAATCCAGTCGGGGTTCTCTTCTCCCACACATTCGCGCATTTAGACAAGATTATGTTAGCTACGTGATCTTTTCAGGATGCATCACGATCAGTAAACTTGTACTTTTTAGTGAGAAACAGTTTACGAGAAGCGTAAAGTTCACAAATCATATAGACATTTTATGCAAATTTTATATACAACGATCTTCAAGCAGAGATCAAAATCAAGAGATCAGATGAATAGAAGAAGCATTTGAATATAATTAAAAAACTGGTTCTTATTTTCATTTGTGATAAAAAAAGATTTATCCTAAATAATAGTCAAATAAAAGTAAATTATATCTATTATATAGAGAAAAGCATTATAATAAATAAAAAATAATGCAATACTTATTGCATTTCTCTGAAATATTATTTAAAAAAAGTCTTTTATTTAATTACGTTATTGTCAGATTATTCTATAGACTCACTAATTGAAGTAAAATATAAAAAATTCAACTAATTAATATTATAAAACTGTATCAATGTTTGTCTTTAAAAGACTAAAAATTTAGCTAAATTTACTAGCGTAAAAAAACGTTCTGTGCAACGCAAATTTTTCAAAGACCCCGTTTCGTGTGACATATCCTGCCAATGGAAAATAAACGAATTGTTAGGTGGGTATTGTTTCAACATTGCGTTCTCCCGTAAATATTTTTAGAGGGGAATGCCTGGTCATATTTCGCACAAAGTCGGAACACTATCCAGAATACTGCGTTTATCTTTCAATTGCATTTCGCACTATACGATTCTTAAAAAGATACAATCAGTCTATGGTTACTATACATTTGCAATGGATTAATTAAGTGACGATATAAAAATGGAATTGGTCATGAAACAGACAGATTGACAGATGCAATTACACGGATGAGAAACATAAGATAAAGAATACAAGAAAAAGCAGACGCCCGAACAATTTGAAAAGACAAGATGGATATTAATTAAAAACGTGTAGTTATATATTTAAAGAAATAATAATTATATTTATTAATCAATTGCAATTTAATTCTTGCTATAAATGGATGTAATGAAAATTTCCTGTCATATTCTTTCATATTTTGAATTTCAAAATAATTTCAGAAGCAACATGACAATTTCTATTTGAATTGCTTTTGTAACAAGAGAATCATATTTGATATAATATGTTTTAATATATTTATAATATAAAGAGCTCATTAAACGCTTATAGGCCATATTAGGCCAAAGAAGAATATAAAATGTCTTCGAACAGTATATACATAATGAGGAGTTTCTCTTCTAGCTTTTTATTAAGATACGCACTTGACTCCGAATGCAATCGTAATTAACCGCTTTTCAACGTACCTTTGCATGAAAAATACGAGCGTGCATAAGCAAGTAGGTGAGAGGGATATGTCACGTTTCTTTCGGTGAACCTTCTCTCTTTTCATGGTTCTTATAAGAGTCGGATGAACTGTCGACGAGAAGCGAAAAATTGTCAAAGATTTCTGAATTTCATTATGCAAAGCGATTATTGCGAATAAAACTGACATCAAGTTTAATTAACAAAGTAATCGAGATATTAAGAACGCGATTCCTTCAGTATTTGCGTGCATGAGAATTTCTACAATTCATTTTTAATATCTTTTTCTGTTTCTCTGTTTTAAATACATTAAAAATATTTTTTAGAAAGAAAAAAGTGAGGTACAATATGCATTCTGAAATTTCAATAGAGAAACTTTTCTGCTTTTTAAGCTTTTTTAATTCAACAATTATAACATTTCCTGCGGACACCTCATAATTTTAATTTATCGAAGAAATAAATACTATTAAATCATAGAAAGATAAAAAAATGACTTTGATATCGCTTGCTGATACAGTCAATCCTGAAGAACGAAGAGCTGTCGAAAGCAGGTTTGGAATTTCATTATGTAAAACGAGCTTTGGCACAGCGGCGTCCGCGATCGTTTATACCGATTGGATTTTAATCCGGAGACAGGAATATCGATTATTTCTCTTACAGCTTCGACGTCGCGAAAAATCTATTTTGTACACCTTTATAAAATAAGGAATTTCATAAATATCTATTCGTGGCATATTTGTCGACGTTGTCGACTACTCAATGCATATGATAGAAAGAAAGAGAAAAACAAAAAAGAGAAAAAAAAAAGATAAAAAAGAAAGATGTAGGAAAGAAATAGGAATGCCAAGGATAAACTTTAACGTCATTGACCATGACTAATTACTCAGTCTGAACGTCGCGAATCGGAGACACTTCCAGTTGGATTCCAAAGTGCGAGACTATCCAGAAATACACACTAACGTACGATCGTTCACGCACCAAGGTCGATCGATCGATACGACGATAACAGTATCATGAGGAGAGACGAGGACCATTCAAGTTCTTGAGGTGTCTTCTCTGTGAAAGTGGTGTATCTGTCGCGATAAGGAGAACCCTCTCCAAAAGAGGAACGCAACGACCATTCGTGTTGCCATCGAAGGATTTAATCTGAAGGAGATTATCGCTAAGCGGCGAACGATAGCGTCGCTTTTACGATTTAAGCTCATAATATAAAGCCGAGCTTCTCGCAACTTATCGACTAAATCTCCCGGATGGAAATCTTGAAGAAGCTGCATAAACCGACGTTAGTAAACGCATCATCTGAGAAACGTTGGCGGATAGGATGATGAGAAAGATAATCTTAAAGAGTAAACTTCACTATTTTATTTCAATTTGGGAGAAATTTATCAAAATCATATTTGTTTTATCATTTATATCAATTTATGAGAAACAATTTATCTGTTATAAAAAACATTTCTTATTAATGTATATATTTAAATACAGTGATAATACTAGAAACAACAACAACTTCCATATAAATGAAGAAATAATTTTCTAAGTTTCTCTTTAAAAATTAAAAATAAGTATCTTTATATATTTTTTCACAATTCTCATCTGATGTGTTTAATCTTCAAAATTTTACGTCAAAAGACAAAATAGTGTCTCACACTTTTTCTTAAAATATATTCTCTCTTTATCTTATTGTTAAGTATCTTTCTGCTTGTATCATTTTTACATTAAAATTTAGAGTTACATTAAAATTTTAATTACCAAGATTTTTTTATCTTAATTTTTATTTTTTTCTCATTGTCATTAAATGCAAAATTATTAATGTTAATCGCATTACTAATGAAAATAAAGAAGAGGAAGCTTAAACGCGTCATTTTGGATTCAACGATAGGATAACATGGAAGACGGGGGTTCCGCAGGACTAAATCCATAGCCTCGATAGTAGAAGCACGACGGGACCATTTGCACTTCCGCGAAACGGATTAATCTTGAAGATGCTGTCGAAGGGACCGGTTCACGCTTTCACGACATCAATAGCGTGAATAGGAAAGACCCTGAACCGAGCCGGAAGCGCAAGATGTTACGGCAGATGATGCGAAAGAGTGGTATTATGGCAATTGACGACTTCGTAAAGCGTTATACGATTTACGTCATATTTCTATTTTATTTTGCATGACATCGCACTTTCTATTCTGTCCTACAGAAGATTTTTGACAGATGTTTTATAAAAATTTGATACTTTTATTAATATTCGTTTAGCACGATTCTGTATTTTTACAAATTTATATTAAATCCTGAAAATTTTCATTGTCTCTCTATGTAAATTTTATTAGATTTGTAATATTTTATAAAAATAATTTCATTTTAAATATGTTAAACATTGTTTTGAATTCTTTAAACAAAATGTTAATGATTAAAAAATATTCTTAAATAAATTTCTAAAAACTGTTTGTTTTCGAAAAGTCTTAAATATAGCTGTTTATTTAGAAAATATTTTATAATTTTAGGGTTTAGATGATCTTTTGTAGTTACTTTTTATATTAACAATTTTCCGTTTTAAATGTAGAATCAATAAAATTAGACCTCATATATTCTTACGTATTCTCTCACGTATTCTCTATCTATCTTTCTCTAGAACAAATCATGTGAATATATAAATGTGTGTGATAAATGTATTATCTGGTAATAGTACAGTTAATTTCTTGGTACCAGACCTCATTCAGTTATCGCGAAGGATCAGATGAAACTTCATACATGTGTTATTGGTATGTCAACAAAAATTTTATTAGTTAAAATAACATCACTATTATAGATTGCGGACAGAACCAAGATAACCTTTCCAATAGTATTTCCACGAATGTCGGTATGCTAATCGCGAGAAGAGGCAATGAAGAACTGAGGAGCGGAATGACTTGAAGAGCTGGCGAACTCGCCTGCTCGTCTCTCTTCCTTTTAGCGAATATTTGTGATCCAACCAGCTTCGTCTCGCTGGAGGGCGGCGAGAAAATTACATTACGAAAAAGCAGAAACGAAAGAAAATTACGATTACACGTACTTTTTCAATGCAAAACACGTGAAAAGCTGCATCTTATAAAAAGTTACGCTTTTCAATAAAATTAGAAACTATTATATATTGATTAATACTAAACGAATCTGAAAATTTATTTAAGATTTACTGCGATTAAAGAGATAAATGTTACAACCTATACAAATTTCAAGATTTTACCACACTAAGAAAAATGTCTGATTAGATTAAATTCTGGTTAAAAATGAATGACCCAGAATTTTTTAATTAAATCTGCTAGAATTCTAGTTAAGATAATTAGAATTCTGATTGATAAATCAAAATCTTTTGTTTCATTCAGTTTCAGAATATTTTCTTCAATACAAGTACTCTATTTTCTAGGTGAGAATTCTTTACAAGAAAAAACACTAATTGAGTAGAAATATTAGAAATAGTATACAAAAAATATTTACAAAATTAATTCAGCTGTTGCATTATAACAATTCATTATTCATAAGAATCCAAACGTTTAAAATGCAACAAGCGTGTGTATATGAGTGTAGATAATTTTAAATTCAAATATAAAAAATATTGATAAATAGCAGGAAGAAACATGAATGAATGTTGATGTGGAATAGTCAGAATGGTTGACCGCCGGACATTACTGTGTATGCCTCGGCTCGTTACAACAAGTGGGACCATTAGAGACCGCGCAGTACGATTTCTCTGAAGCAGAGTGGTTGTACAACCTACGGCGTGGAAAATGATAGTTCAAGTTAATAGTTTCCAAAATCGAGTCGCGTTGCCATGTATGGCGTGTCGCGCTTGACATACGAGTAAAATGTAAAATGACCGTGATTTACGAGCCTCGCACATTTTCTTTTACCTCTATGGGTGTCTCGGAGTCATGTTTATATTAGCTGGCAATAAGTGACACGCCGGTATGCTCGCTCATTTCGCAGGCGTAAACGTGAGTTACGGTGCTTCGTCGTGCTTCCTGAGCGCGCGCCATCGCGTACCGATCATTCGCGCACTGACCTTTCGAGAACACTTATGAATACCGGCCCTTCTAGATACTATCGTAGCTGTACACGCACCAGGAACGAATACGAGTCTGAATCCCAAGCAGACTTGTTGTACAAGAGAAAGAAAAAGAGAGAGAGAGAGAGAGAGAGAGAGAGAGAAAGCGAAAGAGAGAGCGAGAGTTATGTATGAATGATTAAAGGTGGCTATTCAGTGCACTGTTCAGTTTTAATTTTTTGATATTGTTCTACTGTAGATACGTCGATTTTAAGTTTTCAAAAGAAATATTCAAAAATGTCAAATAATCCTGCAATAGCAATATAGAATAAATAAGACTATAACTATAAGAGATCCTCAAGTAAGAGATTAGATACTATTTTGTTTAGACAACTTCTAATTGATCCATCATTTTCAAGACATTTAAGCTAGAAACGAAATGGATGCATAAGATGGAATGAGATACATGGATATCTCATTCTATCTTAAGCAAATTTTGAAAAAAATATAGCGGATCAAATGATATTCAATCTCTTACTTGAGAATCTCTGGAATGAACTACTAGAAATATGATAATACTGATATGGGATTTTCATATACTGTGAGAAACAATAGAGCAAATCTAAATAATCGTTTAAAAGATTAAAATAAAAATTATTATATGAAAATTTTTTTCTACACTTACCATAATAAAAATTGTTACAACAAATTTATCAATAAAAGACAGAATCTTATGGCGATACAAAATAATTAGCCGCAACTAACGAACAAGAACACAGTTTAAGTGACAAGCAATTCTGAATAGACGTTGCTCTTAATCCTGGATTTAATTCCATGTGAAAACGGCACAACCGGCTGGGTTTACCGCTAGCGCGATAATCCGATAATTCCCGTTTCCGATTCTGACGATCAGGTTAACATAGAATTCATTAGAATAGCAACGTGCCTCCGTAGAATAGTTGTCTAAAGATAGGGGGAGATCTATTGTACACGGGCATCATAGTCGTTTTCGTCTCATTCCCTTCGCTTAATGGATTTAACCGCGGCCATGCGAACGTAGTGTCTTTTCCAGCTTAGATCTCACTAATAAACGAAAGATAGGGAACAAACGAAATGGCTTCTTAGCGTTAATATCTGAAGAAACATGCCAAGAGATGGTAGATGAGATACGAGACACTTGCGTGCCAGCAATGAAGGGTCGCTAAGGGAAATCATAGTTATTATCATTGATGCAAGTTCTACATACTAAATGTCTCACCACAAACTTATTTTCATGTAACTCTTTTTCCTGTAATTCTAACAATTTTGTAATTTGAGTTGTTCCATTCCAAGTTAGAAAAAATAGAATAAATTGCTTAAATTAGGGAAAGTGCAGTTTCAAGAAAATAAATATATAAATATTATTATTTTCCTTTTCCTGTTCTATTCTGCTAAAATCGTTATCAAATCCATGTAACATTAGCTTTTTAGATCGCGTGTAAGAAATATCTCTTGGATAAGTCTCTTGTGCAATTTGTTACGTAACAAGATAATATGGTACTAAAAAAGTTAGTTGACGGCCTTATTTAACGAGTACTATGTTTAATCGTCAACTTTCGAACAACCTTCATCTGATCTTCGCATGTTTATTCTTAGAATTACGAAGATTGCTTAGAATTACGAAGACTTTTCTTTGTATTGAAATCGCAAATCACTGAATGTATTCGTTTTATTTCATTATACTTATTAATTATTTTTACATATACATGTAGTTAATTCTTTAGAAGTGTGTATATTATATAGTCTTATTTAAATTTGCAGAAATCAAGACTAACAATAATAACAATATTATTTTAAATATAATAATAAACCTAATTAATTTGCAATTTGAAATTCTACTATCAATTATATGGAGACTTTTACTCTTATAAACATTTATTTTAGGCTTAATTGTGAATAAGTACTGAAACCCGAATAATTTTCAAATCTAAAGTTGTTTAATATTATATAATTATATTATAATTTACAATAAATATAAATTAGACAAAAAGTAAAAAAATAGAAGCAGGGCTAACTTTTCGATAAGTTATCTTTGCAATGCGCAATGCTGTTACAATAACTGTGACGATCGATTTTAATGATATCCACGAATCCTAATTCGAATGATTTCCACTCGGTATCGTAACGCGAGATTACCGCTTTCTTCTCCGACGTCTGGTGTCTCGCGGCGAGAGTTGCATAACGAATTTATAGGTAACGAAAGGGCCCGTAACGAGGGAACAAACGACTCCTTGTCTCCGGAGACAAGTCGCACGGATACGAAACAACCGTTATAGCGATTTAGGTGTCGAAAGTCGAACGTCGTTTCCAACGTCGACCGGAGACAGCGGCCGGAGACGACGGCAATTTGTATCCCCGGCGGCGGTCGTCGCAACAAGAAACGTAATAATCCTTGAACTACGTCGCTATACCGTGATGCCTCTAATCACTGTTTATGACATTTCTAATGACAACGCCGCGTGACCAATAAACCGTGTTATGACCTCCTGTGACACACGTCCGCGGAATTGTAATCTGCATCGCCGATTGAACTAGCTCGCGCACGTTCGCAGTTGATTAAGCTATTCATCGTGCAATCTAAGTTAAATGGTGCTAAATGATAAAATCTGATTGATAACAGAAAGATTAGTTCAAATATTAAGACAGTTCTTCAAGGTTTTTACAATATATTACTGTTTTTTATGATGTTTCTTTATGAATTACATGGAAAATTATTCTTTTTCATAACTCTCGTAAACAAGCTGAAAAATGTTTTTATTCCATCTAGCTCAATTTATATGAATAATATTCTGTTATTTAAATAACTATTAAAAATTTTAATCTCATTCTTAAAAAAACCGATTAATATATTATTGCCTCGTTGAGTTCACTTCGGTAGTAAATAGTTAAATAAGATACAAGATGCTGCCGGCATCGGTCTGTACGAAATATTGGCGAGTCCAATTTATGTCAAAATTTATGTCACTAATCACGAAGCTATGTATCCATAGCAATAAAATTTTTATTGGGCGATTGTATTTTGATTACGCGCCATGAATCTAAGCAGTGGACTCAAGAGCTCGCTCAAGAACGATCGAACAACAATTCACGTCAATGTGCGAACCGTCGACAATTGAGAATTATGTGAATCGTGTTCCCCATTAATTTTCGTGGACTGTCTCGTGAAACAGATGGTAATTTATGCCGAGAATGGAAATTTAAACGAGACGTTGTCTCATACACCACACGCGATACAATTAGCTCTTGACGAGAGAGTTGCGAAAGAAGATAAGGATCAACTTTGTCCCATGATTACTCAGTTCTAGAAAACAGTGAGACGTCAGTCTCGTTTAATTATTGCCTCGACTTTAGTAAGTTTGAGATAATTAGAATCTATTTATTGCATGAATAATGATTTTGTTATAAAATGAACAAATCGTATTTAATTGATATTTATAAAAGTAATTAATGTACCTTATTCTCATCAAAATAATTACATATAATAAAAAAAAAATATGCCACATATTTAAATTAAATTGTTATAAATAGGAAGGAACATACAGTCAAATACGCAAGATATTTTTTTTGTCAAAATACATACATTACATATTTAAAATTAAAAATGTAATAATACATTTTTAATTTTAAATATATGACTTTGGCAAAAAATATTTGGCGTATATGACTGTATGCTCCTTTCTATTTATGTTTCATGTTATTGAGCCACCTCTATTATTAAATTTTAAATTGTTATTTCAATAAACTTTATTTTTTCCCTGAAAATGTTTTTTCGAAAATACTTTTAATTCACTGATGTATTTATTTTTTAATTATCATGTCTCGTATGTTAAATAATGAGATTCATTTTGCACACATAGCCGCTAATTTTAGTCCTTCGTGTGCGACATAAGTTTTTCATTGTCCTGTATTATCAACACGATACAATTTACGAGAAGGATTCATAACTGCAGTTGATTACGCACGATTGTCGTAAATCAGTCCGGTTATTATTTTATGATGAGCACAATTTTGTTGCGATTATTGGTAGTAAATTTCGCTGGCGACGCACGACTCTCTTGAGAGATGGAATGTTCGTATAATTATGATAACTTGTACCATGATCTATGTTTCCCTTTTATCTTCACAAGTTATTTGCATTTTAATTTACAAAAGAAAACACACAGGTATCATTCTTATTTCAAGTAACACCTATTAAATTGAAACAATAAATCAATTTTATTTATTACTTTCCTTTTGTTCTATAATTTTCGAGACATTAACTGATGTATTAATAATATAACTAGCAATAACATCGTCCCCAATTTTTGATAAGACTTCAATATAAATTAAAGAGAAATTAATCTTCATTTATTCGTATTAAACAAAGGAGTATTCGAAGAAATAATTGTTATTCATTCCTGTAT
>Ga0157364_1007827_pt1 | contig 11075 bp, 6 predicted proteins | sample AttsexASBM2_FD_111476 | JGI IMG/M metagenome (GOLD analysis project Ga0157364, IMG submission 111476) | Fungus gardens microbial communities from leaf cutter ant in Ribeirão Preto, State of São Paulo, Brazil - Atta sexdens ASBM2 | ecosystem: Host-associated > Fungi > Mycelium > Unclassified ... | reverse complement strand
GATGCCCCGGGCACATTGCTACGAACACATCGACACACACACACACACACACACACACACACACACACACACACACACAATCGCGCCGGAATGTTGCATAAACGCACGCGCGTGAAGCCGCGGTTCTTACGTGCGTGATACGCGAACCCGCGCTCGTGAAACGTGGAAGTGCTGGCCGATTATACAAGCGATTCCCACATGCCAGCTATCTCTCCGAAAAGTTCAAGTCAAATGAGATCGAAATGACTAACTAATTCTCACTGAAAACTGAATCGAAAAGAGGAAAAGAAAAGGAGAGAAAAGGAGAGAAAGCGGGTATTAATATGTATAAAAAAACGTGAGAATATATAAGAAAGTAAAAGAATTGAAATTAAAAATTACAATATAGTATACAAGATTAATTGTAAAAACTGTAATGCTTCTTATATTGGACAGACGAGCCGTAAATTAAAGACTAGAATTAATGAACATAAAAATGACATTAATAAAAAGAGCGGTAACTTGTCCGTCATTTCTGAATTTAGATTGTAATCTGAACATGATTTTGATTGGAGTAACACTAAAATTTTGGATAATGAGAGATATATTGAGAAAAGGTTAGTGTCTGAAATGCTATTAAAATTTAGGAAAATGGTCTAAATTCGAAATCAGATACCGAGTTCTTACACGAATATAATCAATAAATTTTAATAATTTTTGTGATTGGTGTATCTATACTTAAGCGACTATCTATATTATTTTTTAATGACGATGATTTTTGATAAGTTTGTTTCTTTCTTAGAATATTTACTTCTTAATGTTCTCTTACCTTAGTCGACTTTGTTTTAATACTACGAACTTATGTGTCTTTTAAGAAATTTAAATTAATTTTATCTGTTTTTATGATTTCAACTTACGTTATAACAATACTATACAGTTTTTGCAGTAGGTAAGTTTCTTTAAAGTTTTTGTTATCCTTCTTTTTTAATAATTGTCTTTTGAATGATTATTTCTGATTTACCTCGCACTTAGCTTATCAACTAATTGACTAACACTCCGGATATGGGAATCTATGGAAACTTACTGTGATTTCTACTGTGATTTCTATTATCCTACGAACATTAGAATGTGAACAATTTTTACTATGATTGGAGACTACTGATGATGGCTTGAATACAGTCAAAACGTTCAGTTCTTTATTTTATATAATAGATCAGTAGATACAATCGAAATATATGTGTATATGATTTTCGTATCAATTACTACGTATTAAGGCTCTTAACTGCCCATTTTTTATTTTAGATTTTTATATGCGTTCAAAATTACAATGCCGAAAAATTTAGAATACAATTTTTTTTTTGTATTTAGGTTTGTATTTTTTTTTATAGGTAGGTTTGCAAGCTTTTTAATTAAGTCAGGGATGAAAAGAGGAAGAAGAGATTCTCTCGTAGTTGCAAAGAAATGCAGCTGCGAATACTCATTAACGGGAAAATATGGCGCAAACGTGCCCTTTTTAATTATTCACGTCTCACGTAAAATCCCATGCGCGCATTTGCGTGCACATACACAGATGCATGCACGCGCGTGATGCATCTCCAGTAAAATCGTAATGCTCTTCTCCGGCATGTACATTCGCATGAATGCGAATGAGTCTTGCGAAAATCCGTCTTGCACAATTGCTCCCGATCGGACTGTTTCATCTGTTTGAAGAGAATTGCTCGTCTTCGATTTCCCTTCGCAGAGACTAACGCAGCGTCGTTTCGCTTAGGCATGAAGATCGATTTTATTTGCTTCTAATCGATTAAGCTTAAAGACCACAATAATCACGCGGATAACATTAAATTGTACAACACTTATTACTGTGATTATAGGATCGTGTAACGTAAATCGGAAAGAGATTTCTCGAATCATAAAGTTTCAAACTTAAACCATTGAATATATGTATTTTTTAAATAATTGCAAAATTATTTTTATATGTAAAATAATTATATATATATATATATATATGTATATGTAAAATAATTTAGCAATAACATATTTTCTTCCGCTGAACAAAACGCCTATTCCCAAAAGCCGCGCAAAAGAACAGATTTTTCCGCTTTCGTAAAAGCTATTATAACGTCATTCGTGGGAATCAGTCCAGTCTGTGAACGTTACTAAACCTTATGGTCGATTTCTTCACTTCGCGATAATTTCGTTCGCTTAGACTGGGAGAAGGTGACTTAGCTTGTTCCATTATTTGATACGAGCCGATTTCCCTATTGTAACCTTACATCATTTTGTTTGCAAGAAAAAAAATTAAAAATTTTTACAACGCATTCGACTCGTCTCAATAAGTTTTACTCATTGCTCAGTTCAAAAATCGTAAAATATATACAAGTATTATATATCGCATTACACAATGTTAAATGCTTCTATCATCGTTGAAAAATCAATCAAGTAGATAAACGTTAAGACTCTTCACCACTCACTACATATTTTCAAATTGACGTCTCAGAAGCGAGAAAACATAATAAAATTTCTTGTAGAATATATTAAAAAATAGAAATATTTTTCCAATAAAACAATATTTATTTGAATAGAATACACTTGTAAAATATATTGAAAATCCACTCTCATGAAAATGAACTTCCATTTTATTTTGTTACTTTGGAATCTAATAAAATCATATTTATCTCAATTCGACAGCTGTCATATAACTTGTTCCATTTTCTGATTAACCATAATTAAATTTCAAATATATAATTTATTGATTACCAGAACATAAAGAGAGTATCTTAGGTATCTTATTATAAATCTATTCAATCAATTTTATTAAAAAATTTTATTAAAAAATATATATATTTTAATATATAGTTTGTAAGAATTTTTTAAATGTATATTTCTAGTTTCTAATGTCATAATGGCTGCAATGAGTAGGCAGGAACTTTAAATAAACATTTTTTTTATTTCATACTTTTAGTCGCCATTGTAATTTTATTCGTAAAAAATCCTTTCAGGATATCATAATAACTAGATTCAAATGTTAGATTCGAATGTGTCGTTGCTATATCTTTGAATTTAGTATAAGAATATTTTGGCCAATGAATTAATCCTATCATCTTTTTTTTTAAAGAGTCATATTTTTAATACACGATATATCTATAATTTAATTATAAACATGTACATTTTATATTTGATATGAGAATCTCGGAATGACATAAAAGTTTATATTTGAAGCTAATATAAACTTTCACAAAACATTTGCAGCAATTGTAGTAATCGTTAGATAATGCAATTAATTAATTAATTCAGGTTTACTTTTTTATTTAATCTAGTGAAATTTTTTTCTTCTCAGTTAAAATAAAATTTACTCCACTCATACATTTTCACTTTTAGATTAGAGCGTCTAGATTAGAGCTTGATTAGAAGTTACCGTTATGTATTAAATCTTTCCTTTAGATTACTATTGTACATGACATTGTAAGCATTTACACGCAGGTTTTCCTTACTTATTAACATCGACAAATGAATAACGGAATAGCGAATCTCATTAGATATTATGTTACTTAACTTTTCGCATTTCTCGTTTTACATAATGAATATCGCTGTATAACGTGTTTGTATTACATTCCAAGTTTTGCTGATAATTTTTTCTTTCGACTTACTTCCGTTACTCAATAAAAGTCATCTCTAATCATAGAAGAGAAGCATACAGCATCTTTCCGTTTTTGCTAACGCCTTTTAGAGGGGCGACGACACGAAAAATTTACATAGGATCTGCATGACTTTCTCTTGCGGGTTATCTGAAAGGAACATCTTCACGTTACATCGTGCGTACGTCTCTTATGAACGTTCTGACATGATCATGTCTCAATGGGCCATCTTTTTAATCATACTGTGTTCCTCCTTCACTGTGATACTTTGACTCACAATTTAACACATTTAAAATGTTTGAAAGCGACATTTGCGATTTTCATAAATAAAAAATTCATAATCTATTTCATTGGATTGCATTGGATTAAAAAAATGATAAATAGAGGAATATTATTGACATTTACATGAAAATTAATAATAATTTTCTCCTTTATTTCTATTTTTTATTTTATGTAAAATCTCTTTGTCTATCAAAATATCTTAGTTATAGTTAGAAATTATTTTAGTCTTGAAATTATGCTCGAGATTACGATTTCAAGTGTCGATACTTTCGATTTCCAAGGTATCGATGTAGGAAGCATCGAACTATCGGGGGAAGAAAGTTTTAATTAATACAAGGGTTAATTAGTACTGGAAGAAACAGTTCCCTATTTTTACGAAGGCGGACTTCTCAAAGGAGCTTCGTGGGAGGCTGTACTGAGTCCCACAGTAAGCAACAATCATTTTATTATGTCGTTATTTGTATACGTATATCCTCTCTCGGCTCCCGGTTAATTGTTAGCAACTCACTTCAGTTCAACGTTTCTCAATCTTTTTTGTTTCATTTCCGTGTTTTGCTTTCTATAAACACTGGTTGGAAGAAAGGTGTGCGAGTGGTTCAAAAATTTATGCGTCTAAAATATTCTGTATTTTAATTATATTCTTTATAAAGTATCATGATGTTCTTATAATGTTGATAATTATTAGTCTAATATATAAATATATAGATAATCTAATATGTATAAATGACTGCAGCTGTGTCATTGTACAAATTATTTTCGTCTCTTTTTTCTATTCACACGTGAATGTTCCTGAGCCTCGACGATCCGGAAGTAACAAGATTGCACAACAGCAAGAGCAAGGAGAAGATAACGATCAGTCTGCCGTAAACGTGTTATGATTGTTTATTTGGATACCATGGTATTACTGCATTTTTTCTTGTAATGCAATGATGCAATGTGACGCAATGCAAACACTTGTACTGTTACATTCAAGCTGTATCTTACGTTGTCCTTCGAGGTTGATCTTTTTACGCTGTAATTACATATTTATGACATACAATAATACATAATCTTCAATGTTATGTGATTACAATTCTGTTTACTTCATGAAATACATTGTCTAAAATTTGTGTAATGAAACGAGCTTTTATTAGAGAAAAGAGCTATTATTTTCTTATTAGAATAAAATCACTATTGTACACCAAACGTCACGATTACAACTAAGTCACGTCTTTATTGCAATCTATTAACTCATTCGATCGTATCATTTTCTTGGCGAAAATTTGCATGTATAGCGTAAAGTTCACTTGGCATAAAAATATTAATTCTTCCGCAATCGCTCGGACCATGAATTACTTCCATAATTATTATTCTTATACGGTGTTAGCGATAAAATGTACGCATCGTTATCGAGCCTTTGTAATTGAAACTTATAATTACGAACGGACAGTGCGTGTATAAAATCTATTATAAATAATTCTACTAATAGATGACAATTTTATTCTCGGTTTTACATTGTATCTATTTTAGTAGTGACAATGATTATATTTCATAGCGTTATACTCTCAAGATTAAATCATTAATGAGCAATTACAGATCCGCATTCATAATGATTTACTTAATCAAGAATAAATAAAGTCTCGAAGAGCTTCAACAGCCGTCGCATATTGCGACGTAAAACGATTAGAAAGGGTAAAAAAAACTCGCCTGCCTTCACGATTTTGTTTCATTCACATCGTCCAGATGGTCCTTGAGTGCATAACCTTTGGATGAAGTCACTAAGCATCTCGTTCTCCATCCTGAGCAGACCATTTAAATGCCATACGAGTAATCGCATCGCCTGTGATATACTCATTGATACATGATACCATCATCTCGCGAAGTAAATACCTATATATTATAGAAGGTACAATTAAATGCGCAATTAACGCAACGGTTATTAAAGAAAAAAAAAATCATTTTTTGTAAGAAATCACAAATGTGAGAAAGATAAATAAAAAATTGCAAAAACTTTTAACATATTTAAATGTATTTTCATATTACTATTATTTCTATTATTTATATAGTGTTTAGAAGACGCGCTGATAGTAAAAGTAATACTGTTATTATCGACACATATATTAATATTTACATATTAACATTTACATATTATATAATATCTATATATTAATCTATATATAGATATAGATTAATATATAGATATTATAATATATATACACTGAGAGAAAAATCTATTAAATTTTAATAAATATTTATTCAAATAATGCCAATTAGATATTTACTAAATGTAAACATATATTTATTTGATACAAGAACTATTAATTTGATTTACCTATTATTACATTTTATTTAACAAATATTTATTTTCCATAAATAAATGTTAGTGTATTAGTACTATTCAAACAATTATTTATTAAAATTGAGTACATGTTTCTCTCAATTAATAATTCTATATCTATATATAAATAATGTTGCAAGCTTTATGAAACGAACGCATGATCTGGTATCGACGAACTTTTGAAATCTTTCATGAAGTCAAGTATCGTCTTTCGCATATCCCATTGAGCTGCTATTAGATAAGTCTCAGCCCATTCCTTATTCATCGTAGTGACCTGTCGTATCCTGGTAATTAATACCGCTTTTTCACTCGGACTAAAGCAAACGGGCTCCGTTTCATTCTCGAAAACATGTTTAACTACTATTTTATCAGGTGTTATGTTATTGGGTGCTGCCCATACGTGATATTGATCGTGTAAAATATGGTATTCATTATCGGAAGAAGCTATTAAGATAAATGTTCTACAGAACGATAGTATGTTCGTACCGGAACTTAGTTTCTTGAACAATCCTGAGACATTGAAGGCTATGCATTTGTCGTTGTCGAACATAATGTCATAAGTGAAAGAACTCTTGTCATGATAGGACCGGGGCAATTTACTAAAAGCTGCTAGAATGTCTTCTTGACCGAAGAAAATACATGTATTTTTTTTGGGGCCTTTTTTTAATAGATTTCTATTGAACGTGTACTGATTAAGACCTGTCTTTTGAGCAATGTTGTGGGATATGGCGAAGCTAAAGGAATAAATTGCGTCTTTGCGATAAAGTCCGCGTAAAACCGTCCTGTCGAGTTGATCGAATAAATAAAAAAAGTGAGAAACAAACGTACGCGCGAAATGCTGCGTCTTGTCATCTGGAAAATAATCTTTGTAGATCAGCGGCATATTTTCTACAATGCTTACGCCGTCTAATTCTTTCAAATGCGGACAATATCTTTTCGCAGATTCTACGTACTGCTTTGCAGTCGAATAATTTTCACAAAGCGGATTTCCATCGAGCCAAAGTTTAATGATTTCTAAATTTTTAAGAGGAGCTAATGTGTTCATATTTAACAAATTATTGTGTCTAAGATCCAAATACTTGATAGATGTTAACTCTGAATTCTCTATTGCAGATATATTAAACAATTCATTATGCTGTAAATTTAGGTATTCGAAAGTGGCTATCGCAGTTTTAGCTAGCTTCAAAACATGATTGGAAGTTCTAAGTTGTGATAAAGGACAATAGATGTTTCTATTCACATCCGGTTCTGTATGGAAACTCTCCAGGTTTAATGATTTCTCATTCGGATTGTATCTTTTAGTCAATGCAGTTAACAGGAGGGGCTGTATGTGGATTTTCAGATCTTCGATTGTAGCAAATCCTAAGGTTATTATAAGAACGATAGCGACACCCTTAGCATTTTTGATGATCAGGTTTGCTTTGCACAGCATTTCCAGCGCAGGACCACAATTTCTTGCCACAAAATACGCGTCTTCTCCACAAACTTGATATTTTACTGGTATTAAATCGTTTGGTTCTACCGCCTTCAAAATACCTTTCAAAACTGTATCCTTGTCGAACTGGCCACCTTTAAGAACTTTTATTTTGTGCCACAAATCTGAGCGATTCATCAACGCTCTTTCATGAGGCATTTTTGCACCCATAGCTATTCTTATAGCAATTGCGGTATCCATCAGAACAGGAATGACTGGTGTATTTAGCTTTACTTTTTCTTGTTTCATCTGCATTGTGTACCTTAAGAATTTCTTCTTTAAAAAGCTCCAAGTTACTTTTCTTTATTAATTAATTTTTTTATTAATTTTTTAAATATTTTTTATTTAAATACTTTCTCTCTGTTTTGTTGACTTCTGCAATGTTTATATATCTTTGAGGTTAACCTGTATGTTTCTCATTCAGAAGAAATGTGTTGTTTCGCATACACACGTTTTCTCTAAAATAAAAAATATTCAAATGTTATATAAGATCATAAATATACATTATTAATACAGAAGATGCAATAAATACTTAAAATACTCACTGTTACTTTTACCTCTTTCACCGATATTTTCCTTTTTCTTACTTCAAAATAATGCGTGATATGTTTTCATTCGTTTACTGTAGATGTCACGATTTTCTCAATACCGACATGTGAGACACTTGACACGGTTGACTATTTGTTGATATAATCGTCATCGTCATTATCTAACACCGAGATTATCGAATGAGTATTGTAAAAATTGTACGTGATTTGTGAAAGATGTCGCGTCAATGATGTTCTTAATAACAATGGTAATAATAAAAAAAATCCCGCAGAGATGATGCTGATACACGCATAATTATACATATATTATACATACAATTATGTCCTTGTACATATGTATATTTTAGCGATAATATAATAAACACTTAATCAAAATGACATAGATGATAAAATTGAAAACCAATTTTTCCTTAAAAAAAAAATGATTTGTAGAAATTATCTGAATTGTTTGTTACAAATATTATATGAGCTTTATTTCTCTATCAATTCAATTGCATTTGTTCAAATAGGAATATTATAACGAATGTATATATATATTCAGATTGTTATACAATCTTCTTATTAAATTAGGATAATTTTAACCTGTTACAAATTGTATTACCTTAAAAAATTATATTTAGCTTTCTATCAATTAAGTTAATTATTCTATCGCAACATTTTTTTCATAAGAATTTTAAAATATTTAGAATTTTATCTGAACAATACATTTTTCTTTAACGCATCTTGCGTTAGAATAATTCGCGATAAATTTCTATATGTATCACTTCTATTGAGTCTATCCTGATTTAATTTTAAAATTTTACTTTAAATTTTTTAATTTTGCAACAGTACTATCTTAACATTTACTTACAGTAAATAAATATTTATTCAATAATTAAATCAACTTGATTTTTGTACTAAATAAATATATGTTTATATTTAGTCAATATTCAGTTAGATTGCTATTTAAACAAATACCACAATTTATTAAAATTTACATAGTACTTTTTTTTGTGTATATATATAAATATTTTATTTGTTTTACAATATATATTATTTATATTTTGTATGTATATTAATAAATATTTTATTCATTTATTTTATATATCTAAAGTATATAATTGTATAAAAAATATGTTTTAAGAAGTAAAAAGACTTTCACAAAAGCCGCAATAATAATTGCTTAACGGCGGCCGATCTTTGATCTCGCAGCAAAAGTTCATGCGATTCATAAACCCGGCACGTTCTTTAGCGCACTTCCTCGTTCTCTCGTTAATTACAACCAGCTTACTGCACGTTCCTTACAGAATGAACTGTATGTAATATTACACCATTTCTTTCAACGAACAGCATCAGCGGCTGCGCATGTTTTTGGAAGCTGTTACACATGTACATTAATGTAACATGTTGAATCAATAACATGCTCGTTTTCGCGCAGATTATCTGGTTAATATTAAAAATGTTGCATCTATCAATAAATACATCAATAAATATGATTATTAGAATTATTAGAATTATTAGAATTAAATGCAATTTTTTCGAGATACTCTACCCTGTTTAATTAGTTCATCTCCGGTGTTGTTAATAAATCCTCGAACAATTTAGCACGCGTTGCGAAGGATTGAGTTACTTCTTACTCGTAAAAAAGTTCGTACCAGGCGGTTTGCATCTTCTTCAGAGACCGCGGCGCCTCATAATTCACTTAGGTTCAGCTCGCCTGTCTGCATGTTGGTCGAGACAGCGGCAATTACGCCCTGTCGGCAAAAAGTACACGCACTCGAGCGTTTTTAACAAACGCCAACGTGTAGCGTGTCTCACCGTCGCCGTCCGCCGTCGTCACATTACAATTTCGCAATGGAGACGAGAAGTCCACACCAGTTCTAAACGTAAGAGCTTCGGAATTTGAGAACAAGCGCAATCGTGATTCGAGCTTAATGAGCTCAAGAACAAAGCAGACTTAAAAGGGCCGCACATTCAAATTGCTTGCGCTCCATATTTGTTCGCGACGACAGCTCGGTCTCCATTGTTTCTCCTCCGGAACGCCGGAAATTAATGTACAGGGATGAGAAAAAGCGATCGCGGTACAATCGATCGGTACTCGACGAGGAATTCGCGCGGGCAGCCTCCGACCTCCTCTTCGCGAAGCGCAAGCGGCGCGAGCGCATCTCTCCGCCTCGTTTCCATTCTCTCTCTCTCTCTCTCTCTCTCTCTCTCTCTTTCATCTCATCCCGTAATTCATTTAGACGGTAGCCAGACAAGAGGACAGGCTCAATTACACCCGCGACAAAAAGCCGCACGGGCCCGCCGCCGCTTCCTCGTACGACGTGCGTGGTCCGCGCCCGGTCGGCGTGGAGAGGCGAGCCGAAACGAGACAAGACGAGACGGGATGGGATGAAGCGCAAGTGTTATGTCGAGGACAACAGGGCGGATTTGTCGTCCGTATCGTCGAGAGAACAGGAGGCACGGACCCCGTCGGGCTCGTGTCCTCCGTCAGTCGAGCGCGGCACCGCGATCATTAGAAGGAAGGTCCTCTTTGTCGTCCGCAATGTGCAAGCAACGCGAGCGATGCCGTTTAACGACGACATCCGATGTATGCTCGGATCGCGACGACGCGGCCGGAATGCTCGCCGACATTAATCGTCTTTAGCGTTGGTGAAAAACCGTCGATCGGAATCAAGTATATGCGAACTTAGGTATTGCAAATGTAAACAAGAACGCTTCGGCGAAACTTCAGTAACGAGTCTCGGTTCTTTGAGGTTTTCAACATTTTTTTTTTTTTTTTTAATGAAAAGCGGGGGCGGGGTTTGAAAAGACAATCGGGGGAAAAAAGAAGGAAAAAAAAGATTTAAAATTACAAAAAG
>Ga0157364_1007826_pt1 | contig 11076 bp, 6 predicted proteins | sample AttsexASBM2_FD_111476 | JGI IMG/M metagenome (GOLD analysis project Ga0157364, IMG submission 111476) | Fungus gardens microbial communities from leaf cutter ant in Ribeirão Preto, State of São Paulo, Brazil - Atta sexdens ASBM2 | ecosystem: Host-associated > Fungi > Mycelium > Unclassified ... | reverse complement strand
AAATCGAGTCTTTTTAAAATAAGTGTCTTTATCTATAAGACGTCTTGTATCTCGTTTTGCAGACATGTGTTTTGCGTAGAAGAGTCAAATTTTTCTCTCATGCATTCATCAGATCGTTAAAGCTTACCCATACAGCACACTAACATTGAATCAATATCTCTTGATTTATAACATTGCGAACATTGCAGTAACATCGTGAAATGTAGATTCAATGTTGAAGAAATTATAGAAACTTCTAATGTCCATTGAATTGCAATATCTGTGAGAGAAACAAAAAATGTTTCTTATATTAATTAATTCAATTTTATTATTAAAATAAGTATTATTGATTAACATCATATTCCAGAAAACGACAAAATTATATTTAAAAAAAACTTCCTTCTCATTTAGGAATTAATTTTCTTATGGTATTTTCCTAAACGATTCCTTCACTCCCATCCAATCTTATACGCCATCCAACCATGTTTAACCTCAGCAATCATACAGGAACTGCAACTTCGATAATCTACGAACACTGAATGTTAGTGGATGTATAATTGTGACATAAATATATAGAAAGGCCGCGAGTCGATATCGCGCATCAGATCGATCAACATAAACAATACCATTTTGTGCATGCGGCCGATTCTCGCATAAACAGGTACCGTTTAGAAATGAATCTCGTTAAAAGATCAATTTAGAATAAGTGATTTAAATTTTCTATTTACATGACATTATATTTTTGTTCATTTTTTACAAAATAGATTTCGATATATAATTTATTCAATGTCGTTTCAATTGCAGCAACATTAACAATCAATGTGAAAAAATTAATAAAAATTCAACTTGTGGTTCAATTTTATTTAATATTGTTGCAGCATTAATAATCAATGTAGAAGAATTAATATAAATACAACATTGATAAAACATTGACTTCATGCAACATTGCAACATCTCAGCAACATTCTTTCAACTTCTTTCTTTCTTTTCTATATAAGTTGATGATCGACGAGAGATAAATTGCCTTCTAAGTAGCTCAATGTTTCCTCCATAAAAGCTTTTTCATTTCAGATCATTCCTCTTTCGTCTTTCTTCATTCTGCATATGCATATATCAACACACAGTTAAAACATGACTTTCGTCCTCCGCAAAGGATGCCGTCTCGCCTCTCGTAACTATATTTCCTCGCTCGTTGCCGAATACGGTGGCACCCTTCGCGCGTCGCTTATAATTCCGACTGCGTGTCTGATAAAATTTACGTGTATGGAGAGGCGTCGGCTTGCAAGTCGGCATGTGTGTCGTCTTTCTTGAAATTTCGCGTCACTTCTTCAAAGCCATCTACATAATTCTCAACGCGACGGAAACGCACTGATTTAGTCGAGTAATTGAATAGTACCTCACGAAAATATTATGTGTATGACCCTCATGAATGTTTTATTGCCCTAGCAACGATTTCAGAATAAATCATGGATTTTGTCCGTTTAATATTTATTCTGCTCTAGTTAAAATTAATTACGATTGAATTAACTAATGCTTCAGTTATACGCACAACTGTGATCATTTTTTAAACAATATACATAATTATATTATTACACTGCAAATGTTTAATTAAGATAAATCATAATTTTCATTACCGACTTTTATTAAGCATAATCACATTTGTGAAATTAATGTCGCATTGAATGATATTGATTAAAGTACAGCGATAATATTTTTTTGTATGCGTTACCCTTTCCAGCACAACAAATTAGTATAAACATAAGACATTAAGAAAAACATAACTGCTCGCTTTATTCGTTTACTACTAACTATTACTAAACAATGTGTGGTTTCTCAATTATACTACAAGCCTGATTATGTTGAATGGAACTGTGCGCGTACATATGGGTTAATAATGATCCTGTGGTTCGAATCTGGCTAACGAGCGATAATGAGTTTCCACGAACGTGTTCTTTGCGAATAGGTTTACCGTATGATGCATTTTGTAAATCGAAATAATTCTGTACATTATTCATAATACGTCATGCGTAAAATATCAATTTTTTTATTTTTTTATTTTATTTCCGTATCTTGCTAAATATTTAAAGAGCAACGGTAACTCAATTCCTAGAGTTTAAGTAACATTTTGTTATTTTTAACTTCTATATGTATCAAAATGTAAATCAATCCATTACTGTAGTTAGTTTTAGAGTAAACAACGTTCATATTAATGCATGTTCTTGAGTTCAATTGTTTAACTCCATTGTTTTAGTTAAATTGACGACATATTGAAACAGTGGCGACCTACATAAATAATTAAAAATAACTCAAATTGGGTATAATTTGACATTATGAATTTAACAGTATACTTTTATTTTTATATTGTATTAACACATTTCCAAGAGGTAAACCGCTGAGGTACACCGCATTACAAATTTGGGACATTACTGGGTATTATTTAAGAGAATTGTATTATAATAAGCGGTATGAGGTTATGCATTACTGGGATGTTACTAAAATATTAATAGTAAAGTTTTCTATATTAATAAAAGTAGTGCAAAAATCCGCCATATTGGACTCATTCATACTACACACTAATCATACTAATCATATATGCCATACTAATCATACAATAATACTAAGCGCTTATTGAACTACAGACTAGATCCAAAATGGCGGTCAAAATAGCCAATAGAAAAGTTGTCGGCATTTCGACTCAAATCAAAGAAATGCGCTACTTTTATTAATATAGAGCTTCAATTATTAGAACGTTAATGGGCATTACTAGAGCATTAATGAACTTAATTAGTAGGCATAAAATTTGGGTATTATTTGGGCATCATTAGGCATTAGTAGGTATTGGTGTATATAATTTTGGTCAGCGGTTTATCTCTTGCACAGTTCCATTTAAATTGTATCATTAATGATTATTGCAAGCACGAAATTTATTTATGAGTTTGTGTTATCAATCAAATTAATTTTCTATGTGTCAGAATAACACAATTTCTCGAGAGGGAAAAAAATAGGCTTCATAGATAAGAATCACTTCGCAGAATCGCTTCATGCAATTTGCAATTCTAAAAGCAGATTGACCGATCAATGAAACTTCACCGATTCATTCACCGAATCGCGGCGCAGATTGATACAGTTATTTGCAGGCGCATAATAATTAATTTACGGCGCGCGGATGTGGAGGAAGGGAGTTTCATAATTCAGTGGCGACACGTACGAGTTTACGCGCTCGGGCACGTGTCTCGCCGCTCTCGTCATCGTCGTCGTCACGTTAGGTGGTAGGTACGCAGTTTGCATTCGTCGGGACTGTTTCTCGAGCGGCACGGCACGGTGCAGCGGCGGCTTGCCAGACAACTCGGTTATAACGATTGAAGTTTCGTCGTGGCGTGGATTACATCCTCGTAATTGCGCGCACACCTCGCGTCTTATGCGAGAACGGAGAAAGCGGCATCGTACGCGAGAGGGACTTCCTTTAAATCGAGGAAATGAAACGAGAATTGAGGGGAAGTACGACGGGGGATATAGTGGAGCAGAGGAGACAGGACGGGGAAGAGGTCTTTGCACTCGTACTGATGTCTCGTGACGTACGATCACCGACAAAAGTCCCCCCCAGACATTCGAGGAGGTTGATCCACCTCCTCGATTCTGCCGCGCGCTCTATGCTGTCTTCACTCGCTCGCAGGAATTATAACGCGATAGCGCTGATAAACGTCAAATACGAAGCATTTTGTTGAAACGGATTGTTTTATATTCTGCTAAAAAAATTTGCACAACATTTTAAACATCAATCTGGTTATTTCTAAACAATAAATCATGAAAATTATTAACACATAGCGTACATTGAGAAAAAAATTATCAAATTTTAATAAATATTTGTTTCAAAATACGAAATATTTACTAAATGTAAACATTTTTTTTTATTATTTAAGCATAGCTTTTTCATTTTTAAGTAAATATTTATTTACTGTAAGTAAATATTTTGTTAGTATTATTGAAACAAATATTTATTAAAACACTCAACAAATTTTTTTTTTAGTGTAATGTTTAAACTTATGTCTCAGCATCTTAAAATCGAAAGTCATTCAGACATGACTTGTCGGAGTTATAAATAAATACCTACTCGATGATTTAAGGATTATATTATTAAGAACTATTTATTATTATAAAAGTGTATCTAATTCTCTCTCTTTTAATTGCATTGAAAATTATATATTCATATTAATAATAAATAAATACATGAAAACTAATCAATATATGATATCCGATATCAAAAACGATTTTCCTTCTTATTATATTTAATATACGAATTAAACAAATTTGAACTCACGTGTGACTATAACTCACATGATTGTTAGGCTTCGCGGAAGGCAATAATGATTGCGACGACTGTTAGTTATGATGTTTGGCGCTACCATGTGTCGTTAATTAACGAAACCCATGACATACACCGGCATCCGTACTGGCAACGGCAGCAGGTTGCACGGCCATAATATGTTACCGGCGTCGAGCTAAAGTATATAGAGCGAGATGTTTGTGAGATTTAGGGACGCGTTATTCGCTACCTTATGGTTCTGTACTTTGTAGTCTACTTTAATTTACGAAAAGCAGGAAAAAACCGACAAATAATCTGCCTCCGCGAATTGCTTGTTACGTTCAGAATCGTATCTAATGAATTGGTGACATTATGATGTTGTTTTCCAGTTTTGTAATTATTTAATTCATCTCAAGAAGTCTGAGAATTTTTGTTCTCATTAATTTCACAATTTTATTTTATGTCTATCTACTGCGAATAAAAATTGGTTATCTCAATACTATTTTCACAGAAGCATTGTGGGTCGCGACAAGGGAAATAAAGCGAGCTATATGTCATTGTTCTGATTCGCTTGTTGCTATCAACGCCGCATATCGGATGAATCACATTTGCGATGTCGTGTTATTGTATAATGGAAAAAAATATACTTTCCGCAACAAAGAACGTGTTACGATTTTGCAGGGAATATTTTACGTTTCATGTTAGAAATATAATTACTGCCTTGACCGTGCGCGTCTCACGTTTCCTCTTCTGTCATTATCGTAAATTTCGCATATACGTTAATTAAAATGTACTGTAGCTAGTTGTAAAAAGCTTACCGTAAAAAGGTCGCGTAATATTCAGATATAGACAGCTTCATTTGTATTATTCAGTATTATGCGCAATCTGTAACAAAAAAATTATTATGTATTTATATTAAGTATAATCTGAATTTTTAGACATAATAATTGAATAAAAGAATAGAAAAAAAATAGAATTACAATTATAGCTACAATTACTATCTATAAAATGAAATAATGCTATTAATAAAACAAACTTCAATTTACTATTATTTGCTGAATTTAAATCGTGCTATTTAAATATTAAACGCTGATCTATTTTTTCCAGACAGGTATGCTGTCTATTGTTGTGCCACCTGATTTCGATCCTGAAGCTACATCAAGTGATATGATGGTGGGCGAAGGCGGCCAGGTAAATCTCCCTTTATTTTAATTATATTCTATTTTATCTATAATTTTAATTCTCAAGTATCAAAAAAAGCTTTAATTATTAATAACAATTTAAGAATTGCAATCTTTAGTCATAAGAAATATCATTTCTCTTACATTGCTATTTTTTCACATGAAATGATATTGAATTTTGTTGGATTATCAAAATAATTTTTAGTTAAAGTTTAATGCTTGCTATCATATTTACGATGTACTTTAGTAAAAAAAAATTCATTGCGTTTTACATTATCTGAAAATGTTCAATCCAAAAGCCGAAACATGTAATAACTAATGTACCTTTTCGAATTTAAATCATGTAATATATATTTCTATGTTTCAACTTTTTACATTCAGAGTTGTTAATATTTACTCTCGTATACTTTTTATAATCTTTGTATTGTATTTTAAAATGAGAGTCCTATATTCTTTATTATATGATTTCAAAATAATTTTGTTGGAAAACTGATTATTACAATATCAAAATCCATTGCAGCGTTATTTATCATTTTTTAATTATCAATATATAATTATTTTAGTAATCCAACAAAAAACTGTTTTTGAATCTGTATGTAAAGTCCAGTAAAATTTTAGATCTTACAGGAAAATTCTTTTTTCCTTATAAAATACGACGATTAAATTCCTTTCGATCGAAATTAATTTTCGTCTCAATCCCGACGATTCCATCTGCGTGTAGAAATAAATTTGCGAATAAATATGCCAGAGGAAAGATGCGCTACGCGCGACTAGGCCAGGGGGGGTCGTTAAATAATTTACTCTACACAGAAGCCGTCATGAATAAACGACGGTTTATAGCTTACAAATGTGCTGATTTACGTGTGTAGTAAATTATCAGACCAACGTTATATTCCGCATGATTCATGTCGGAGAAATCTGTATTGGAAAACGGCACGAGTGTGCAACGGCTTGTGTCTGAATCTACAAATAACCTGCAACTTCATCGTCATTAATAACGCCTTAATTACGAAATTATTAATAAATCAAATTTATTGAGAAGTTTCTGACGAAATATTGATATCGAATTAAAAGTATGAGCAACTTCGAATATACTTGCCTTCTATCTGTACACTAACGTATATAAATTGGATATCGTATTTAGAAATATGTTGACATTTCAATTAATATGAAAAATAATTATAATGGTGAAGCGCACTTCATAATGTTATTACGATTTTGTAACTGCAACACCTGTTGCAAGTACTATTTCAACATTTCATAAAACCAACCCGCAATTATTATTAAATACCTTTTTATTATTAATAACTTTAATTGGAGTTTTATTATCTCACGCATTTTCGAGCTGAGAAAGGCAAGCTATTTCAATGATTAAAATCTATTAATTTTGCAACGAAAAGAAAGTATAATCGTACATTTCATATATATATATATATATATATATATATGAGACTTTCATATATGTAATAGATCTTCAGCCTAATCGCTCATAAGTAATTCATTTAATCCGACAATTTTTTACGCGTAATTGTGAGAGTGTAATCTGGTACACGCGTGTTATGGCCGGTCTTGACGTTCGTGCCGGATGCTGTAAGTAAGCCATCAGAGAAAATAAGTGACCTGTTGCTCACAATTCATATTCCGTGGCAGTCGCGCAATTTGTGCGAATACCTCATCTCATCCTCGCGTTTTTCCGCGCGCATGGCCGACGGTGTCGCTCGGCTAAAGAATATTACGCTTCCCTCGGAACATCTGACAGGACGCTTTTACGAAGACGCGACAGCTCCGCGAAGTCACTATCATGGACCATTTTAAACTTTGAAATTATACCGCGCATTGCGAGTCCCCCTATTATAAGCTACCGCAGTTGGTATAGTGAAAATTGTACAACTGTCAGTTTGATAAGTTACTTTCTATCTCTTTTGACGAGTTTGTCGAGACACATTTTTAAGTATCGCATCGTATTATTTTTGTTATAACAGAATTGTGTGCTGTAATATATCTGATGGATATCATTTATGTACTTAGACAATTGCATAATCAAAAGTTTCAGCTTTCTTGAAATGACGAAATTTAATTCTTTACTCGTTTCTATAAAATTATTTATGAACGTAATAATAAGCCATAGCAGCGATTAGTTTGTATTTATTGAAATATCTTTTATACAATGTAAAATCATAGAATATATTTTTAATGATGGATTTTTTTAGCTAATTTGAGATAAATTTCTCTTTAACAAACATATCGAGACAATAAGGGAATGAAAAAGAAGAATTTTTTTATGTATTAAACTTCAAGTCAAACAGATAACAAATCTACATTCTTCAGTTTAACTTCGAGTAGAGTTTATCCTGAGAAAATTTTAATTCGAAGCGTAGCCACAAAAATAAATAATTCAAAAGATTAAAAAGTTGCAGTAAGTGCAAATCTTCCCTGACATTTTCATTAAGACAAATTTATTAAAGAACTCTGTTATTAAGGATTGATTAGTGATTATTTTAAGATACTTTATATATGTATAATACAGGGTGATCATTAGAATATTGAAAGTATAATCCGTTATATTTTTTTTTCTTCAGTTTAAAGTTATTTCTCAGTTGAGAGTCGGGTATTTGACTCATCAATTTTATTTGAGCCGTCGTATAAGGTTGAATATCAGCATGAACGGTACATCTCATTAAGTTTCTATAATAGAGGCAAAAATTATACAGAAGTATATCATCAAGATTTCATCAGTAAATATATATTGAGAGAAATGTTAATAAAAACTTTCTGACTTTATTATTTAAAAATTGTGTTGCTCTAATGATTATTCTCACCAAATTTTGATTAGAGCAATTTTAACGAAAAGATAAGAAGAAAGTTTTTGTTAGTCACATAATAAAATGATTAAATGTACTGAAACATTTCTCTCAGTGTAAAGTTAAAAGAGTTTCAAGTAAAAGTACTCTTACTCTTAAACTCGTAAAGTGTCAAATTCTAATTTTATAAAACTTTGTACAATAATAATTAATGAACTTTGTGTACATACTTTTACATCGGATCTAAATAACTGTATTTAAACTATATTTAAAATATTAATGAACAATATTGGAAGAAATATTTCAATGTGTAAAACAATTTTGTTTAAGAAGTTGAATAACGTTTATCTCAAAAGCCACATTAAGGCTTAATAACTTTAATAAAAACGACAGCAAATTCAAAATAATCGTTTAAAAAACTAAATTTTCATTGATTTACCGTGTTAGCTAAAGTTAATAAAAAATTGAAATTTTAATCGAGATTCTGGTTTGTGTTTGTCCGTTTTCTAATGGTGAAACCGAATCTATCGAGTTAAATAAATAATTTTCTCAGACCATAACTGTTGTTATTAACGGCGGCATCTCTCGTGTGCTCGCCAAACCGTCATAAAACAATAAAAAAGACTCCAAAAAGATCTATACTCGCGGAGATTTTTCGCGGTTTATCGCATTTCATTCCATAAAATGTCCCACGTTTCCACGTCATACTGAAATAAATATCAAAAGATTTCAATTTTTAAATTTATTTTTTTCTCTAACAATAAAAGCTGTCACATTTAGAACATCTATCCTCGGCCCAGTTACGATCTTAATTTAGAATTAATAGGACTCCTGACAAAAACGCGAAATTCTCTCTTCGTGTAAGCTTTTCCCGAAGTAATACTTTCCTAAAAAATGTTTAACGTTCTATCAAAAGTGTATGCTTCGAATTATAAATATATCTTTCCAATATATATGTATTTGCAATCGATACATTCATTTATTTCTCGAAAATGATATGTTTAATTTCAAAAATCTGATCGAAACGGATATATTATGTAAAATTTATATCATTTCGATGAAATTAGTAATATTTGAAACTTTATCAGGTACAATTACTACAACACATATTATACATATATTAATGAGTTTGTGCTCATTTTATTCGACTGTTATTTTTTCAATTTTCTGGAAATATTGTCAAATTGTTACAAGGTGTAATCAGAGATTTATAGATATTACTAGTTGCAGTTATTACATAAAGGGCTGTTTGGAGAAGCTAAGAAGGCTCGCGTCTTATTTTATGCTTTTTGAAGGTAGTTACGCAAAATACACGACATGCAATAACTTACGTTGCACTTTAGGGATCGTGCTAACACGATGTTCATCCAAAAATGTCACAGATATTGCAAGCCAGCAGGCGGCGTGTCAGTGGAAAGCAAACGAACAAACAGCGTAGTATGCTGCGACACGTGTCGTGTCGTTAATTGTCAACATGCCGTTTATATTTTCCATTGTAGAACACACAGATATTCATTTCGCGTACGTGTTTCACAACTCGTAACCCGCGTCGCTGCCGTTCATTTCGAGTATCCACAACATTGTAACCGATGAAAATCGGGCCGATATTCATAATTGATGGCTGCGAATGCAGACACACGTTAGAGCGACAAATTATGAAAATCGACTTGATTTAATCGCGTCTGACCTCGTTCGCTATTAAAAATAACTTCGGATCACCGCTTGGATTATTAAAAGCTGCCCAGAAACGAAAATATCGCTAAATTGAACCTCCGTTAACGAGAATTGGAGGAGGTTCGATAAAATCATCCGCGCGAGGACGGAGGAGCGTGACGGAGGAGGTAACCGTTAAAAATCATCCGGCATCCCATCGGATATTTCATGCCCCTCGCGATCGTAGATTTGTTTTCCGCTCGAGTATCCGTGCGAACTACCATTGTACAAGACAAACGTCCTAGCGCGCGCGTACGTGTTTTACATAGAGACGGAGACCTGTGCTCGCGCGCGCGTCCCTCTCTTTCTCCTTTATTCCTCCAAATATATTTGGATGAAGCACGGCATTAGTGGAGTGCAATAACGAACTCGCTTCTCTTTATAATTCCGGTTTCATAACACGTACAGGTGAAGTTAACGTGCCGGGCGAGAGGCGTACCCGAGCCGCGCGTATCCTGGCGTCGGGAAGACGGCAAGCCCATTATAATTCGGGAGCCATTTGCAGGAAGCGCCCCGAACCAGAAGTCTCACGGTAAGATTTAATATAGATGGTACACCCGCGCCGATATAGCGCGGAATATACAATTATGTTTTCCTTAGGCGCGCATGCCGCACATCGCGCGATCCCGTTAGTATTCAAATTCCCTCATTACGGATCGTGGTTCCGGACTTTAAGATGAATTTCGCCCGGAAACCGATTCCGCTGATGTTACGAGATGATACCTTCACCCCGCGGCTTCTGCCCGAATGGCCGACCACCGTCGCGTCGTTCATTCCGCGGATCATTAAACGTAATGTCGAATTCCATCGCGTTTAATATTGAGCCAGTTATAGAACACACGCGTTTACCTTCTTTGGGATTCTCTCATAATTTATGTTCGTATTAAAATAGGAGAGTCGTTCATTTCAGATACGAAATGACAGTTTGTCGAAAGTTGCTCTTACAAGGGAACCGTTAGAACTGTCTCGCATTGATTTTGATGGATTTTGGATAACGTTGCAAAGCAGCAAAAAATATTCAACTTATATTTTTCATCTGCTTATCTCAAGATTTCAAGGATCGGAACACCTTCTCGAAAATAACAGATTTTTTTATTTT
>Ga0157364_1007825_pt1 | contig 11078 bp, 3 predicted proteins | sample AttsexASBM2_FD_111476 | JGI IMG/M metagenome (GOLD analysis project Ga0157364, IMG submission 111476) | Fungus gardens microbial communities from leaf cutter ant in Ribeirão Preto, State of São Paulo, Brazil - Atta sexdens ASBM2 | ecosystem: Host-associated > Fungi > Mycelium > Unclassified ... | reverse complement strand
TTTTTAATTGCTGTCAGCGAAGTATTATCTCCAAGCTATTTTCGTTATTACTAATATAAGAGATAAGAAAGAAATATCACCTTGATCTCTCGCCTTTCCATAATAATGTCTATGTCAATTTCCTTGCTCAAAACAAAATAAATAAAAGGAGATAATATAATTTGAATTAGAGTTCAGGCAAAATTAAAAATTTCATGTTTTTCTAGAACAAATGGCGCAAAACGTTGCATAATTAAAATCAATCTCTCTAACATTTTATTTGCGATAAGATGCGTCTAAAGCATTTTGCAGTCAAATCAATTTAAAATCAATTTAAATGAATATAACTGCGTCATACAGTATAATTAGCTAAAAAAAAATATTATATCTATTACATATTATTGTATATTATCGTTATTCGAAGATAATAGAATAAAAATGTTCGTAGTTTGTTCATTAGCGATTTAACTTTTTTAAAAAGCTTTTATTTTCAAAATCCAATAAAAAATTAAACACTACGATTATGCCAAAGCAATCAAAATAATTATTTTGTAATTTTTTATCAAACGAAATCTTTTGAGATTTTTTTGTGACTTTTAGTCCAATATGCAAATTTAATTAATTCAACGAAATAATAGGTCAGCCTATATAAGTACATACACAATAGAATTGAATAGAAACTAGAAACTATTAATTAATATAAAAAAAAACAATAATAATATTAACAAACAAATAGCCACAATCATGCTACAGATATTTTTGTTACAAATTTCAAGAAAGATTTCAAGAGAATTATGTATATATTTATAAATATATAATAAAATGTAATAATTTTAAAGATATTTTGTTCATGTATTACGAAATCTCTAAAGATTATGAAAGATTAGTATAAGGATTAATAATATAATATATAAAAATTTGAATTATTTTTATTTCTTCTTAAAATTTTTTCTTTCTAAAATTTTTTCATTTTAATCACAGAATTATAAGTTGCACACTTATAATTCTGTGATTGCTTGTATTAAATAAACGCATATTTTTTTATTTAGATTTATCAAGAAAGATTTTAAGAAGTTTATTAAGAAGTCTATTATAAAGAATAATTAAATTTCTGTGATTATCATTTTCGTTTTTGTGTCATGTCATATATTACATATCACATTAATATATTGCTGTTTACATGATTAATGTGATATTTACTGTCAAGTTCAAATGGCACGCAATAGGATAAATAAAATAAATCTGTAACTACACATTTCAACATATTTTGATGAAAATTAACGAGGATTCTTCAAAAGTGTGATATTATTTTATTCAAAAAATATATATAAGATCCCAAAAATATATATAACTGATAAAAAATATATATAACTCCCAAAAATATATATATACTTGTACTCGAATAGCCAAAATATAATTTCTGTGGTAGAAATTATAATTACGAAATAAGATATACACACATTGGCACAAATTTAATATATGCTTTTTTCAAAATATAAATATTGCAATAAGTAAAAAATATTTTAAAACATTTTAGCAACATTGTAACAATATCGAATGTTACTACAATGTTGCTCAAATGTTTCAAATGTTTCAAAATATTGTTGCTTACTAAGATATTTATATTTTGAAGAAAACGTATCTCAAATTCGTCAATGTATCTTATTTCGTTATGCTTTTATTTATAGCTTTTATTACAAAAATTATATATTTTGATTATTCGACAAGTGCTTAAAGATTAAAATTTGTGTAATTTAAATCATTAGAAATAGAATTTAATGGCTGTCATTGCTCAAGCAGCGCTAAGTATTTTATGTTAAATACTTTCGAATCTTGAATTTAAACAAAAAGATACTATCACTTGAATTAAAATAGAATTATTCTAATATAGAAGTTCGAGAATACTTGGGCTTAAAGTTAAATAATATAATAGAATTAAATATAATAGAATTATAATTTGACGCCAGATTGATATTAAATCTTATATACAAATAATATACATGTCACTTGGATTGAGTAAAATAATATAATTTTATGATATAATTATTTTTTTGAAAAATAACTGGAGCTACTACCACACTTGGTTAGAGTAGAATGACTTTTCAATGGGAATAAAAAGATACACTTATGTTTTATTACATAATTAAATACAGTATCATTTTGATACTATATTTTTAATTTAATTACTTTTTAATTTAGTATAATAGTTTCTTTTCTTTAATATTCATTGATTTACTGTTACTTTGTACTATTTTGTATAAATATTGTTATTGTAGTCTCTCCGTCTATAAGAATAATAACTGCAAGCATATAATTAAAATCTACAAATTTTTAAGAATAATTAATTTAAAGAATAATTAAGATAAAATCGCACATATAAATTTTATTAGATTTTATAATGATACTTAGTCTGTCATTTGTATATAATGAACAAGAAAAAGAATCAGTTTAGCAATAATTAGATGAGTTGTAAAAATTAATAATAATAATGACTGAATAATGATCGATATTATTCAACATATATTCCACATGAAAAATAAAGAGTAAAATGAAGAGTAGAATAATGTTCGATACAAGTTTCGTTTAATAAATTTTGATTATTCCATTAGAAAAATGTACAATGGAGACCATACGTTATACATGTATGGTATTCATAAATTTCCAGAATTTGAATTTCTTGTGGAAACTGAATCTAGTTCATAGTTTAGCCGCTAAATGAATAAATATCGCGTGCAGTATTGTAAAACAATAGTCTGTGCGTGGCGATGTGCTGAGAACATTGTGTTATTAATCAGAAACTTTTATTGTAATATATGCAACTTGTGTTGCAACTTTTGTAATATTAAAACGGTCTTCGTTAAAGAATAGTGTATGTGAAGTTTTGTTTCCTTCTGAATAAATTTACAGCTGATTGTGAGATTCATAATGCTTAAATAAGCTGTAAAGATAATATTATGAGTAAACTATAAGTTTGTGAATGGTTTCAAAATACATATATGTATGAATTTTTAAATAATTTTTAAAAAATTTAATAATTCCTCAATCTGTCTACGCACGTAAGACAAATGCCTTCTCAGGGCTTTTCAAGATCCTTGCGTTTTTATTCCTTCGTGTCTTCTTCGATATGCATGCAAAATTTCGGATATTAAGCAGAGTTAATTAATAAATGTGGCATAATTAATTAATAAATGTAATTAATTATAATTGTAATTATTTTAATTGCAATTTCAATTTAATTACTATTGCGCTGCAAGTGTAATTTTACCGTAATTGCAATTAAAATTACAATTATATATACAAGTAAAGTAATTACAATTAAAGTAAGTAAATCACAATTGTGTTTAATTCATATTAAGTTACAAGTAATTCAAATTATAATTGTAATTATATATGATTACTTTCATAATTACGTATAGGCAAAATTTTATTATATTTCATATGAGAGAAATACAAGAATATAACATTATCGATGAGATACCTTTTTTTAGAAAAGATACATTTATACAATATTCTACAAAGCATTAATTGGTCTTATTCTAATTATAATACATTTAATTAATTAACAATTAACAATTAACAATTAAATAATTGTAATATGTTCTCGCAGTTACTTCATTTAATTGTTTTTAACAATTAATAATTACAAAATATAATTACTAATTGAATTAAGAATTACATTTGTAATTGTTAATTAAATTACAGTTTTGCACAACTCAGGTATTAAGGCAATTATGTTCCTGTCTCATCGGTCTGCTTTGTGAAAGGGCAGCCAGAATGTGATTTTCAATTTTTATTTTGAAATACATTTTGAAACAATTCGCATATAAACTTTGATATTATATTAAAAGATTGTCACATTGTTTCCTTAAGCATTATGCGTCTTAGTTTTATTAAAAAAAAAAAGCTTTATATTTACTTTGATTCACTTTAAGAATAAGAATTCATAAAACACATTTAATATTAATCATTTTCATCTCACAAAAAAATCATCAAATCGTAAATCGCGTTCTTTACAAGATTTTAAGTGCTAGTAGCATCATTGATAATCAAAAATTAATTTTTGAAGACAATATAATATATTGTATTAATAGGACCATATATATAATAACGCAAGCTATAGAAATTAAAATCTTAAACGGTCTAGCTGGATCTTAAATGCTTGTATGATTCTTATGTGAATTCTTTATATACGATATATATGATTCTTTATATACTACGTATGTAATCCTTAGAAATGCGCGCCGAAATAACTTTTTGGTCTTAAAACGCTAACTCCACTAAATTACTGCGGTAATATCACGGAATTAAATTAACCAATTTAACAAATTTTTGATGCTTTTTCGCATCTTCGAAGCGAACTTAATTGTTGAAATCTGTAAATAATGAATTCTTATTGCGAAAAATATTACCTCGGCCGGGAGTCGAACTCGGATCTCTTGCATTCCGTGCGAGCGTTCTTTAGATTACCGAGTAATATTCTTCGCAATAATTGGCATATGAAGGAACAACGTCTCTTTAGGCGACGTAAATAAATAATTTAATATATTATAGGACCATATATGTGTGATAATAAATTATAGAAATCAAAGCCTTAAACGGTCTAGCTGGATCTTAATTTTTGAAGATTATTATTTCAAATGATTGTATTGTATGGTCGACAGTATACAGCGCAGTCTGACTGAAATAAAAGTTTGGGAATTTATTTATATATAATTATAATTATTTACTCAACATTTAGCTTTAATCATATTTGACGGTACAGGTACTTATGTGGTATATTCATATAAAACGTCACAATAAATGCGACAAACTGTATTCTTATCTTTATTGCAATCGCAAATATTACAAAAATAAATGAACATGACTCTCTTAGCACAATGGCACATAGCAGACTGTTTCATAATACTGCAGGCCTGCGATATTTAGCGACAAAATTTTGAACTTCAAAGGAGTTTTAAATTGCAGAATCTTTTAGATACTACCTCGTAATAAATATATTCAGAACACTATGTCCAAAATCGGAGCGTAAAAAGATGTAGACATTATATCATAATAGATATCTTGAAGACATCATATCATATGTGTTGTCTTTAAAATGTTTTTGAGACGTCTTTGAGATATTTTATTCCCGATTTTAACTGTCAAAATTACTTCTTCATAGTCTGTTATAACATAGTCAGTGGTCGATAATGTTTACTGCATTGTCGTAAAAGCTGCACTTTGATATAATAAACAGTTTTAAATGTGAATTTCAAAAGTACAATTAAACTAAACTTGATAATGAAATATGTCATTACTATATCTAACATGTAACATTATAATGTATACTATAGTTGATGATATTCCATATCCTCTTCCTATTACATAACCACAATTTGTCAATTCAACATCGAATTTGTGTGTGTGTGTGTGTGTATATATATATATATATATATATATATATATATATATATATATTCAGCGGCTTGAAAATTCCTAAGATTAAATAAAAGCTTCAATAATAAATCATTCAATGATTTAATTTACAAGTATTTTTCGTAATAAATTTTAATCACAAATATTTTATTAGCGACACTAAAAAATCTTTTTGAGAGCTGAAAGGGCCTAACAACATAATTTTGATTGAAATAAAACTTCTCCAACATGTCACATATTATTATAATTAAATAGTCCTTTCAACAACTTTAATTATTTCAAAATTACGATGGAGCAATTTGAATCCATATTCAGCAAAAAAATGACTATTTTTATTCAAGTATTCGGAAAAGTAATTTTCTATCAAATGTAATATATTAATAAGGCTACTACAATTCAAAATATATCCGTATTGTTGATAGTAATCAGTTTCGAAATTAATGAATAAAAAAGAAAAATGCGGAAAAACTTTCGCGTATTAATCGAGATCCAACGTTTGCACTGCAATAAATGGCCGAATTATTGAGCGGAAACCTATCAACTCTCATATTACCGCGTACATAACGAAGAAAGGCTCTGTTTGTCCGAAGCAAATGCATGTATGCACGTACATGTATACGTGATTGCAATTCTGCATGATCTGTGGCAATATATGTTTCATGTGTGTATGTGTGTGTACACTCTGTGTAGCATGTTCGATCGCGCTTCCGCAACTTCAGATAAATTTAGTTTTACTCGCCCAAGCGACGATTTCCCTTTCTACGGGTGTAGCTGTCCGATGGTCTTTGCATCGTTTAGTGAGAGTTCATGCGTGGGAATTGCATAAGCGCTTTAAACGGTCGCGCGAGCCGTAGCTCAGCGGCTTTCAACGTGATATCAAAGGTCGCATCGGAAGCTGAATGGATAATAACATCTTCCGTGAAATTGATTTAGCCTAGAGTGTATAAAAAATGCTTCCTCTCAATAAACATATTGAGGCAAATGCACATAAAATATCTATAAGAAGCCATGATAAATGATAACTCTTATTACTTTTTTTTAGGAAGAATTAATTTTAATTTGGCTCTTAAGTACGCCTTCAAATTAATACTTCATCGGAGGTAAATTTTCCAAAGGAAAAAGGAAGTTATTTTATAATTATGTTTCTTTTTATAGACAGCATCAAACGGCCTGAATGGAAAATCCCACGCGATTAAAAACGTTATTACAAAGAATATATAAATATATAAATATATATATATATATATATATATATATATATGCTTAATATATATATATATATATATATATATATATATATATGCTTAATATACTAATCATATGTCATAATTATGTATATAATTATTTTAGAAATATTAACATTATGCTATAAAAATCAATAAAAACTAGACTATATTAAATGACATAAGAGTCAATAAAAACTCGACTTTTCTCTAGTTTTAAAGAACATCCAGCAATAAGCTTAATCTCGATAACCTATTTTACAAAAAAGCAATAAAAGAAAAGTGGTAATGTCAATGCTAGTGCATAATTAATACTAAATTATATTGAAGAAGGTAATAAATTATTATACCAAAAATATAAAATATTTCTACTGTTTTTCAAGAAATATTCAGTATGATAATGTGTCATATTGATGTAATTTATCCATATTGTTACTTATCCATATCGAAATTTTACTTTTCTTTTATTAGTTTCTTTAAAAGGTTATTAGTATTAAACTTGTTATCTTCTTTAAAAAATTACAAAAAAGTTTAATTGGGATTAGCTGTTATGTCATTAATACGTTTCCACGCGTGGGTCTTTTCGTTCAAATAATTTGATACATATTAGCTATAAAAAACATAATTGTAAAATAATTATATATATAATTATAATATATGATTAATATTAGACCTTCTTTATAATAATTTTTTGCCATCATAAAATACATGTCATTTAATAAATATAACGAACAAATAAAAGTACAATTCACGTGATCAAATCACTTAAAATTGGTGTGTTTATTGTACATATTGCTAATAAGACTCATAAGAATCTTATCACTGTCTCGTCATCTCTACATAATTATTTTCTTGTAAAAAAAGGTTAAAATTCAAAGCAACCAATCAGAGATTTTTTGTCTGCCAGAGCGATGGAGATTCATTCAAGAGTTGGAATCTTCAGCCGAAAATTGGAGAGGTGACAATCACGCTCTTAGGACAAGTGTCTCAAATTACTTGTATGAATAGAGAGAGTTACAATTGCACAAATGTATTCAATCATGTGGACGATCATCGTTTGCTACAACTTGGTAATCAACAAAATTGCATGAGCTTGTCTTTCTCCGCTGCCTTTCTCTGGCCACAGTGATTCTATAGTTAGCACTTTTATAGAAGTTATCTGACTCTTAGTGTGAAGCTAGTGCTATCTTCTCTTATTACGAAACTCGTCTGTTATGTTACTCTTCATTAACCTGGGATACTAAGAATATATCTGCGCGACAGATATAACTGTACCAGCTCATTACATCTCAATTCCATCTCTTCCTTATAATCCTCTCGTGACACAGCGATTCTCTTGTAATGTAAGATTTAGTTCTCGTGGAACTCATTACTGTGTGGCTTTCTGCCCTTTGGAACAATGAAAAATAAATATACAGGATAATCTTACGAAATGAGATAATATTCTCTGCCAATTCTACGTTATAAGTGAGAGGAAAAAGGAACGATCAATTTTCCGTCTTCATCAAAAACACGGAAACCAAATTGCAATTCGAATGCAACCGCGTAGCTATAAGACTTCGCCAATGAGATTTGCTGTCAAAAATGTGTATCTACCTAATAGACTCATATGAGTATATGTGACACTAGAAAAAGTATTCCAATTAAGTAAACGAATAAGATTGTGCTTTGTTATTTGCTTTGACGATTAATAAATCGTCTTTGACGGTTACATTCTGTTTGATTAAGATCATCTTGAAATGTATTTGATCTATTCATGACTCTTTTTGGCTAATATTGATATAAATAATATTGATATAAATAAAAAGCGGTATAATATATATTGGACTAATAAAATTCAGAAATGCATAATTCATACTTTCGGAGAAAAGGAACAGCTATACGGAGAAAATTTTTTCTTAAAGTTTACCTTGAAAATATGATAGTCGTGGGACAACATTGTATTTCAAAGAATTTTAATGTAAATCTCTCTCATTCATTAATGAAACTACAATAAAATACAAAATAAGTTTGATTAATTTTATTGAAGTGCATAGTAAAAATCTTTAAAATATTGTATTGTACTACAATTACTATATTTTTAGGGTAAATTTTAAAAGAAAATTCTCTCTATGTATAAAAGTAGCACGTTTTATATGTATAATTAATGTATTCTTTTAACTGATACATTATTTTATAATTACTTCAATAACATAATTTATTCAGTGTGTATATTAATTATATATATAAAATTTATATACAGTTGAATTCATATGGTAATATTAAATTATCCCAATTTGGGTTGCACTATCCGACACTGATTTTGTCTTTGGCTTGCGAAATATAATTTTCGAAATATTTTTGACGTTGAAAATGATACTGTTTTTAGAATTTGCCTATCACGTATATTTCCGATAAAATAGGCAATTTAGATAATACAGGCAAAAATGATAATTTTGAATGGTATTGCGGTTAAAGAAATTTTATTTTGCTAATTTTGTCTATGCTATCTTAAAGTGCTATTTTTTACCTTTAAAATGAGTTATTTTTTGTTTCTGTACGGTTTTTTAATCCAAGTTACGTAAGTTTGAAGTTAAGTACCGTAAGATTTATCATTTATGATTTATCGTTCATTTGAGGTCGAAGAAGATTTGTGATGTAGCGGAAGAATAAAAAGAAAACAAGAATAAGAAATAGAAAAGATCAAAAAAGTAATGAAAAATTAAATAAAAAAATATATAAAAAGAAGGAGTATAACGACAATCGCTTCCACATAGTGCACTTCGGAAATATTGTAGCTGAAAACTTCTAATAACTATTACCTCAGAATATTAAGTTTAAGAAACATCAAAGTATGACACTAACTGTACATGATCAAGAAACACTATAATGTTCCGCGCTGAGTGAACGCGCAGAGTGACAGCGCGAAGCAACGTATATAACTCCACTTACTTGGTCATAAAAAATCGTACAGCAACAACAAGAAACGCATATTATAAATAAATAATATTTTAAGATAATGGAGACAAAATTGACAAAAAAAATTTCTTCAACTTTAGCATTATCATTCTAAATATGGTCAAATTCGTTATTTGTTGTTTTTTATCTATATTATCCCAATTTTCTCAAAAATGTGATAGATTTTTTCTCAAAAATGTGATAGATTTTTTTCTAAGCGCGGATTCAAATTTAATGGTCATAAATCTAATCTTTAATAAATAACACCCGACAATTGCCAAAGATAAAAAAGGTCAAATTTTGTCGAACAGTATTATTTTTAATCACTTTTATAGATTTTAGTAAAATACTGTTAATTGGATAAAACAATAGTTAAACAATTTAATCCAAGAAAATGTATTAAATTTGACTCAAATTTAATTTACTAAGTGTATATATTTTATTTACTAATTTTGCTAACTCAAATTTAATTTACTAAGTGTATATATTTTATTTACTAATTTTATTTACTAAGTGTATATATTAACACAAATAATGTTTACTTTGAAATTAACTACCAAATTAATTTTAATTAATCAATTGACTTATATTTTGATACAGACAGAAATTAAAAATGTTATTTAATTTAAGGAATTGGGTTTTTGCTGCTTTGATATTTAACATTGAAGAAAAGGTCTGATAATAATTATCAAATGTGAGTGAATTTCAATCAAATGTTCGATTGTATAACTCGGTTTAAATGTTCGATTACATAATATAAATATAATCAAAAATTTTATTTTTTAAAAATATTTAGTAAGTATATTACCAAATATAATAAAAAATATAATAACAATTAACTAATGTTTGATTGATAATAATTATTAAATATTTAGAAAAGTAAAATTATTTTCGTTATATTAACTAAACATTTAATTAATATTATTTTATTCAACATCTGATAACAATTACCAGACTCTTTTTTCATTGTAGTTGTCACAAATATGTCTTTCTTTGAATGCAGGGGTGATCATGATTGACAGACGTGAAGCTGACATAAAGCGAATTATCCACGATAATTCGCTGTTCCATTTCTTTCAGATTGCACTGTCATTGCTGATTACCAAGCTATAATATTCAAGCCAATAATATTATCCCGACTTAGAAAGTAGCGCGGTCATCGCGTAACCGAAGATACTTCTTGTTTTTCTATTGCACGAAATATACCATCGCCGTTAATGACGGTCGCAGCCGTCGCCGTGATGCCTTCAATTATTATTAAACCATCTGTCGAGCGGAAATCCTTTGCGTCGATTTTTAATAGATCGTTCGCCACAGATAAGCACGATCTAATAACTTTAGTGCAGTCGTCCTCTTAAGGAATCAATTTTGCCGATAAATCTTGTGTGATTCTCACGCGGTTATAAAATTCACTCATGAATTAAAAATACATTTTAACTTCTGACGCTAAAATCTGCAATTCAGTTACTGATGTAAGATTTATTAAATTTATGTTAATTAAAAGGCGTAATTAATTTCAAGTAA
>Ga0157364_1007824_pt1 | contig 11078 bp, 7 predicted proteins | sample AttsexASBM2_FD_111476 | JGI IMG/M metagenome (GOLD analysis project Ga0157364, IMG submission 111476) | Fungus gardens microbial communities from leaf cutter ant in Ribeirão Preto, State of São Paulo, Brazil - Atta sexdens ASBM2 | ecosystem: Host-associated > Fungi > Mycelium > Unclassified ... | reverse complement strand
CGCAGGACTATTACTATTAATATGATTACCGTTACTATTTATCACTACTAGCGCTACTGAATATTATTATTATGGTTATCATTACTACTACTATTATTATTACTAATGTCGTTATACTAACTATACTATTACTACTACTACCGCTAGACGCTACACTTACTATTACCTACCTACCGCTACTATTGTTACTAACTTCTAACTCTCCACCGGGCGTGGAGCGCGCGAAGAATCGCGCACGATTTTAGCCATAAGCTAAACGACCTCGATTTGCGTTTTTAATACTCGAATTGTGGTATAATGTGCGGTGAAAACAGACAGAGCTCAAGCGATATCACGACATATCCCGAATTCGTCGGTCGACTTTAAGGATAACTATGGATTAAAAGTTGTTACAATAACGCACTCGCGTTTAATCGTACAACGCGAGCGATGCTTTTGACGACGATGTATCGATTCCGTAGGTTATCCGAATTAATAGTGGGCCGAAGATAAAAAGCCGATACTTTTACGGCGGGGCCGCAGTATTCCTTCGTCGTTCCGGAAATTATTCGACTCGCGGTAAACATTCTTTCTTTATCGGCCTTCTTTGATCGGTGATAAATGAGAATTCGGTCAAGTCGTTACTGTCGTTGCATCCTTAATATAAAGAACAATCGCACGAGACAACGCGTGCGTAGCGCTACGGTAAAATTTGTCGGTTACTCGATATTGCGTAATAAATTGAAACGAGTCGCGAGACCGACCAGGGAGAGACACGGTTATCTTTGCGCGCAAATTTTCTTCAATCTGTCGCGATTCTTTTGAAAAACTTTACTTACTGCGTCTGCACGTTTAATCTTCTCAGTCTCGAATATAATTTCCCGATTCAGCAAAAAACTAAGCTTTACGCGCCCATTGTGACACTATTTAAAGATAGCAGCAGATAATGGATCTATTTTACAAGAAAATTGTAGAGAAGTTTACGCGAATACAACTCTATCATTTTTTTTTATAAATATAAAAGTATAAATCTATATAAAAACATAAATATAAAAATTAGTCAAAAATGTATACGTAAAAAATCAGTTTGCTGATTAATTATTGCATTTTGCATTTTTATTCTACGATAAGTTTCTTAATTTCGACTAAGACTGAAAAGATTAAACGTTATACCGATTTTCCATGCGCAGTTCTCTTTCCGATAGAACGGCTAGATTTCTCGATTATCTTCGCCGTGATTATGAACACGGACGATAAAAAAGGTACGTATATCGGGTAAGTGTACGCACCTTCGTCGGTACGAAACTCGTTTCGCCCGCCGCTGCGTAAATGCGAGCGGGCGCATTGAAACATGAAAACGTGTAAATAACTTCTGTGATAAGAATCGATTATTAAATTTAGTAAATTGCCGAATGCGAAACCCCTTAAGAATGTCGGCGGAAACGGCGACGCGAGTCCAAGCCAATGACGAATTGCTCCGCCAAAAATGACACACATAGATTTAATGATGAAAATAATTTAAATGACGCCGCATCGTTTCTTTATATTGTTAAGATAGCATATAATAAACAAAAATTTTATGAACATACAAATATTTGTTCTTACTTTTGATTTCTATATTTTATATCAAACTGTTCTTTTTTATTTAAAAAGTAATGAAATGTTTCTTTGCTTAGAATATGAATATTGTATATTCTATGTAAAGAAATATTTCTTTATTTTTTTGAAGAAAAAAAGATAGTTCAATATAAAATAGAAATTGGAAAAATTCAATTTGCTCCAATTTATATTATATCGAACTGTCCTTTTTTTCTTTAAAAAATGATAAAAGATTCCTTTACTAAAAATATAATTGTTCTATATTTTAAGAAAAGAAGTATTTCAGTATTACTTTTGAGGAAAAAAAAAGAAGTTTCATATAAAATAGAAATCGAAAGCAAAATAAATATCTTCGATTTCTTATTTTATCAAATTATCCTTTTTTTTTTCAAAAGTAATGAAATATTTCTTTGCTTAAAATATAAAACATCTATATTCTAAGCAAAGAAATATTTAATTACTTTTGAGAAAAAAAGGATAATTCAATACTAAATAGAAATCAAAGGTAAGAGCAGATATTTGTATGTTAATAAAATTTTGAAAACGCGATTACAAAAATGTAATGCTTCTTAATAAACGTATGGCATCAAAAATAATTGTTTCCACTGTGAAATGCTGTCATTTCCGGCTTCCAAAATGATTGTCAAGCTTTCATCCAAGTTACAGACAAGGGGTGCAATATTAGCGTAATAGACTATCGACTTGGACAGATATCAGAATAATATACGAACCGGATTTATCAGATAATTGACTTCGTTTTACAGCCAAGATAATCCAATTCTCTGAATTATTCGAGTCAGTTCCCATAGTCCATCTCATGCCAAATTATCTACTCGTGTCAGACGAGATTGGCATTCAGGTCTTGTAGGTTTTCTTATAAAAAGATCAGTCAGTATCTTCACAATCTTGTTTCACAGATAATTTTCCTACGGCCTGTGTTCTTTCGCGTTTCGCATCTTAAACGAATAACAATTAATATTAGATAAAAGATCCGTGTGATGCGCTATCGGTTTTGTATTGCGAAGCTTAACGTCTCTTCATTGTAGCTAATTGAGACCGATTAGCAACAGCGGCTCTCGCGCTTCCCGACGAACGAAGGCGAGCCGGAAATGACGGGGCTTAGTCTGGAAATTGCCAATCGATGTCCAATCCGGCCGCTCGCGGCCAATTCGACTCAACGCCGAAGATGAAGCGGCGACGCGCGTGCTTGAAATACGATCGTCTCGATCGAGAGATCAAAGATGCCGAATCGGGGGAATGGCCGCGATTTTCCTCGAACAACGCGCGAACAGCGATCAACTGATCCGCTGAAAGATGACTGGTCCGTTAATTGTGGCGCGTCCGCTGATTACAAGCGAAATCACGCAGACGGGAGATACGCCCGCGCGCGATCTGTTTTTACTTTTTTATATGACACGCGCTTCGTCGCGGCCATATTCGACGTAGTGTCGCTTTTCAAAAATAGAGTACATCTGATCAGTCGCGAGCAACCGATCGGCGACGATGGCAAGCGGAAAATGAAGGAAAAGAAAAAAAACGGAGATAAAAAGACGGCCTGGACCTCGCGACGTTACTTCCAACGACGCGGAGCGGTCGCGGGGAACACTCGTTTATGCACTTAAGCGACTTCGTTTCGAGCGGTGCATTATTATTGATAGTGTGTATAGCCGTGCGCCGTGTGTGTAATGTATACATACACATGTACTTTGAATATAAATACGAATATAAATATATACATATGAATATAGGAGTATACATAGATAACGCATTATACATATATACATATTATACATATTACAAAATATATATGTATATGTATATATATTATATATATATATATATATATACTATTTATATACTATATATATATGCATATATATATATATATATATATATAAATAACGGAAACAATATTGTAACATACGAGAACGTAAGAGAATTTGCTGAAGGTGAAAGAAAAAAAAATGCTATATAAATTGAAATTGAACGTTAAACTAATGGATAGTACGAACTGTTAATAAATTGTAATATTAACTAATTCATTAATGAACTAAATACAAAGGAATTGAACTAGGTTACACGGGCAACTGGTAGTCTGTCCCCAGAACATTTCATCTCTGTTCCTACTTTCTGTAAACATGAACTCGCGCGTTGCTTTCGGCATGCATATACACGTATATATATACGTATATGATTTTTTTCACCACGAAAAGTGTCACATTGGATCCTTTCTTGTTTTCCGTCGGATGTAGTATGTATAATCTCTAATGATTTGTCGAGGATTGTTTATCAAAGCTGCTGGCTACGCGATACACGCCCCGCGATGTGTGCTCTCGTTTATATATAGTTATTATACTCACATGTACATAGGACACCATTGTATACACACGCGTGCCAAGAATGATTTATAAACGCAATACATTGCGGCGTGCGAATCAAAAGAAACACACACGAAAAAAGAAAAGACAAGAAAGAAAGGAAAAGATAACGGTGACTGGAAGAGGCTACAAGAATATCGATTGTCATCGTTTCTCTCCCGAATTCTGCACTAATTCTCAAATAAATGGTACGGCTTGACCTCACGCACCAACTGCTCGTATTTTATTCTTCAGGAATAAAAGCCGAGGGTGGTTCCCTTCCTTTCCCATAATCCGCACCCCCCCGTTCGCTTCCGCTCTAACGAGATGAGAAACCAAAAGAGAGAAAAAAATAAGAAAAAAAAAACGAGAAAAGACCAACACAGAAAGCGCCGGAACTTTTTTCGAGATCGACATGAGTTGTAACGCGAAAAATGACGCAAAGCGTGACCAGATCGATTATTGTCAATGTTACGCACACGCGTTACTAGAAAAGAAATAAAGAAAAAATATGCGCTCGCATACATTGCCATACGGATTGACCATCGATTGATCGATCCGTAAGCCGTTTTACATACGATAGATACGTAATGTTACCGCTGTTGTATAAGTGACGTGTGCAAGACGAGATGTCATGTAAGTAAATTAATAATAATAATAATAATAATAATAATAATAATAATAATAATAATAATAATAATAATAATGATAATCGACGGAGGAGACAAGCCAGTCGCGCGTATGCTCAAAATGTAGAATAAAGATTACGACACTGTACAATGCGTTTAAAGATATCCTTATGTATAGAAAAAAATACGTTAATACGGGAGTGTAAATGCGGCTGTCACGACGAAAGCGGGACGGGACTGTTGAAATTTGTAGGATTAAGCGAGAGCGAAAATTCGGCGATACTTGCTGCGTCGCTGTGTATAGCGTGAAAGAATAATGCAAATGCAAAAACTCTATATGAATAATTTTGCGTTCCTAACGATGAGAACATTGTCCGATGAATAAATGACGGATTGACGCTAATTGACTTTAATTTCCATTTCACGAACGACACATAATCCACACAACTTAACTTTAATAGATTGAAAATAATATAGCTGTTATATTTTTTTACACAAAGACACGATGAATTTTATTTTATTTTATTAATTATATTTCTTTATTATATTTTACTTGAAAATATTAAAAATTGGATTGGAAATCTCTTTTTATCATAATTTAAAGTTTTAACATATTTGTGAGGATATTTCGAAATTGTACAGATACATAAATTTTCGAGTAAAAGTAATTGAAAAATGGAAAAGGGAGATGCAATATACAGATGAGGCAGCCTGAAAATTCTTTCAAAGGACTATATAAATGAACATAATTTAAATACAGTGTTAATAATTAAATGATACTTAAGCGCGCACGATTCGCGAAAATATTATTTAATTATTATTCTTATGATCTTTATTTTATTTTAGGATATATAATCTTTTGTTCAATTTAATGTAAGATGCGATAGTTTCGACAGTTTTGTACGAGCAGATGGAAATAAATGTCACGCAGTCCTTGTCTTCTATAGAATTTACTTTTTATTCCTCCAAAATCTTGAAATATTGGAATAAACTTAAACAAAAAGTCATTAATAATACTTAGTTATGATGATTATTCATGTCCTATTATAAATATATCCATATAGAATTTTAATTTATAACAACGAAAATAGTAAAAATAGAAAATATGAGCGGACTCTTTATTTTGCTTTCTCATTCGATTTTTATATATAAATTAACTGGCGCTTTCATTATATTATCTGCGATCGAATTTTTATCATATATACCTACTCTTCGTTTTAATTATATACCTACATTTTGCTTTGCTAAATTAATAATTTGACCCACTAATTACAATTAATTTATTATCTACCAATTATTCATTCAATTGATTGACATTCATTTGATTAATAATTATTAGGTTAATGACTTTTTCAATGATATGATGTTGAACAAAAACTAAATCATTATATGATTTGAGAGAAATAAATCATAAATTTATTGGGTTGTCCGGAAAGTTCGTGCCGATTTTGAAGGAAAATTGAAACGCAGATTTAAATTTTTAATTTCATTTATTAAATTTAAATCTTTTGCAGCACGAACTTTCCGGACAACTCAATATTATAAAAATTAATTGTATAATTAGTTAATTTTATATCTGTCACGGTTAAAATATTATTTCAGTAAATATATATAAGTATTTACTGTGTGGACTAACTTAATTTATAAGAAATCATCAAAATTGTGTCAAACTAAAAAAAGAATCATTTAAAAAATCATCACAAGATCAGAAAAATGGTTTTTTTTTTTAAGAATTATGAAACCAAAATGAACACTTGGATATTGATTAAATAATTGATGTCAATAATTTTCTGTTAAAAAATAGTTTTTCTCTTTTTCTGAGAAATTTAATTTTTTGAGCCTGTATTATTTTTGAAGTAAGGAAACAATATTTATATATAGCCATAAAGAATGTCCTATTTTAATAGAAACAATAATATTCTAAAAAGGGACTAATGGTAAAATCATTTTTTTAAATTGATTTTTCAAAATTATATGAAGATTGTCGCCATTTTTCAAAATGGAATTATATTATTGTATACAATATTATTTACATAATATGGTTCTTCTGATTATTCAGTATAAAAATATAAGTAGTGTTATTGAAAAATCAATACAAGATATTTTATATTCTATGAGATATTTTATATTTTATTCTGATACGTTTTGACATAAAGTAGAAAAGATATTATAAACTATTGATTTTTTTGCAACTTGTTTTAATGCTTTTATGCAGAAAAATGAATTCATTGATGTAAAGAAAACATATAGTCGCATATCAAATAAGGTAATGTAAGTTACAATATAGAACTACACATACATTTCTTTTTAAAACAACTGTTTTCTTTACGCCATTGATGCATTATTTTCATTATTCTGTGAACAAAAATATTTATAAAGGTAAGTTGCAAAAAACAAATAACTTACGAATTATTTTATACTTAATGTCAAAATTTACTAGAATACAGCAGAAAATCTTCCATAAACTGATCTTTTTAATAACTCTACTTTAATATTATATTTTTATATGTAGAATACCTAAAAGAACACATTATGTAAAAAATCACATAATTTTATATTTAAAAAATGGCAATAACTTTTATAATATGATTCTAAAAGATTCACTTTTTAATAGCTATTTTTATCATTATTGTCCCTTTTAAGCCATACAACTTTTACTCTGAATATACATATATTGTACATATACTTAAACAATATATATATCTTTATATAAATAACAAGAATAAAATATATTCTAATAAAAACAATTCTGTTGTAACATATTGACAGCAATGCATAAATACTTATTTGTAAATTTATACAATTCATTTGGTATAAATAAATAAATGCTTGATATTCTAATAGTTTTTTGAATACGAATCCGCTTTTTAAATTGTTTCATGACATTACAATTTTAAGAAATTGTCAGTTAAAGTTGCAAGAAAGAGCTATTTTTAGATATTTTATCATACTATACGATATGTGACGTGATACAATTTCAAAAATCGAATTTATATGCAGCGTTCTAAATTATGGGAAATGAGCTGCTTCAGTCTAATGTTTGAAAAAAAAAGTTATTTTTTGTCGAACAGTATTTTACACCACATACACATACACACACACACGCGCGCGCGCGCGCACACACACACACACACGCACGCACGCACGCACGCACGCACGCACACACGCACACACGTATATGCAAACAGTTATATATATAGAGTGATTGATAAGTTTTAACAAAACTCATGTATAGATAGAGCGGACTAAACTGAGTCAAACAAAGAGTACTTTATCATTTAACAATTTTTTTTTATCCATTAATCAGAATGTCTATATAATCGAGGCATAAAACAACTTTTAGATACTTTTAAGAATTTTTTAAGAAACATCTTTAAAATATTTTATAAAGAACTCTCAAGGAGACCTTAAAATTGTATTATGTGTCTACAATTTTACTCGCTTATTCAGCTATCTTTAAAAATTAATATCTCTTTATGCGTCTAATAGATAAATCAATTGGTGGAAAGAAAATACATTGCTTTATAAATACGTTGCTTTAAAAAAATATATGTATGCAAAATGGATAATTTTTTTAATAAACTGTTTGTGTTTTCTTTCCTTCAATTGATTTATCTCATTATTCTGTTCATAAAAGTATTAAAGTATGATTATCAAAAAGTTCATAATTTACAAGTTATTTAACATTTAATGTGCCAGAATAAAGTGTAAAATATCTCGTAAACTATTTTGGTCTCACTATCTTAATACTTCTACATGCAGAATAATTGGAAAAATCATATTGGGTAAAAAAAAATTATACAATTCTATTAAAAAAACAAAGTTAACCTTGAAACTTTCTTGAAACGCCTCCATCTGGAAAATTATTATATGATAGCTCCCTTTACGCCGTGTAATTTTGGTTATATAAATTTTTCTTTACACCTTATAAATTAGAAAATATTTCAGGTGGTAATAGTTATTAAGACACCCTGTATAATACAAAAAAAACCGATATATCAAGAACTTGTGTGCAGTGTATTGTAGCGATTCAAGGCGATTCAGGTCTCAGGTGTAATCCGTCAAGCTACATCTAAGCGACATCCTCAGACGTTGCCGCACAGCAACTTAGGGTGTTCGCTCAGGCGCACAGTTTACGAGTTGTGACATAGAGTTTAAAATATCATTAGAGATGTAAAAACTTTTGTTTTCCATTTTTTCGAAGTTTAAATTAAATCTTACTCTAATTTTTACGAAAATCAATTTTTTATAAATTATTTCTTATAAATTATAATGACAGAGTCCTCTCTCAGTCTAAAATTGAATTTCTTTGAGAATGTGTTCTACTTACTGGAAGAGAAACACGATCGATAGATGTTTCAACTGATGGTATATACCATTAACACTAAAATCTCTTTCAAGATTCTTTTTATATCAACTGTGATAATATCAATGAAGTATATGTAATTAAAAGGACATAATCTAAAGTTATTTATAGTTATTTATACCAATTATTTTTCAAATAAATATTTTTATAAGTGCCTTTATAGCAAATTAAAAAATTTTTTGCACAATTAAAGTAAAAAAATGTAATCTAAACCGGTTGACTTTATGCCAAAAATAAAAAATTACAAATTTGTTGTCGTTTTCTGGTATTGATTCGTAACAATATTTACTTTATATACAAATTTTGTATAAAACAAATATAAATAAAACACACTCTTGATTTTAACTAGGGATTACATGAATAAACAATATTGAGTTCTTAGAATTAATATAAAAAATTTGTTAATTAAAAAATTTATATATATGTAATCAGTAAAGTAAACAACTTTATTATTAGGATCCTCTTAAAGATCTGTGCATTTCATGCTCTCAAATAAAAATCAAATTTTATGCTCTTTTCATTTATGAAAAATGTTTAGCAATACAAGATTTGATTAACACACTAAGATTTGAAAATATACATATAAAGATTCATAACGGAACTATTTTTTCTTAGTGCTTAAAAACATTTCCAAAGTAAAAAAGAAAGGGTAGATTGTTTATGAGTACAATGATAACATGTATTATTGTGCATCAAGAAATTTTTAGTTTCTTTTTCTTCCGTTGGATGACAGCAACAGTAACGTTCTCATGAAGAAACACAGTTACATTCAATTATCATCCGACTCAAATCAATCACATTTTAAGTGCTCGTAAAATGATTCAAAAATAATTGCAGTAATGAATGTTTAATATTAACAAGCTGATTCGTGATACTCTAAAATTAACTCTATTACTTTAACTTAATTATTTCTTCTGATATTTTTTATCAAGCAAACAAAAAAGTTATAAGACTAAATTAGAATTTGAAATGTAAATATACGAATATATTATAGATTTACATTTTTGTTTTTCTAAAATATATATATTGTTATTATATATAATTATATATAAGTTTATTCAACGTTTAATTTTATCATATTATCGTGATCTCTAATATGTAATGAATTTCTTGTAGATAAAGACAAAGATATTTAATTTAATTTTCCGGAGACAAAATAATGCGTTTCAACTAGCCAGTACAAACATAAAAGTGGGTGTTATACAATTAACATGAAATGTTAAGCTATCAGCTTAAGTAACAGCGCAATTCTTGCTTTAAGATTAATTTGAGCTTATCTTTTGAGAGAGTGTAAAGTTTCGCAGCATAAATTATGGTATGTGTTAAGGAATCGCTTGAAAACATCATTTATTTTCCTGTGGTATCTACTTCCCCTTGAATACACATCCTCTGGAGATATTTTGCGTCATTCTCACAAAGTCAGAAGGGAATTCTAAGTTATAGATGGGACAGAGGAAAAACAGGGAAGAATAAAAGTTGAAAATTTTCTACTTAAATCGATTTTCAAATAAAATATTCCATTCTAGTTTTTATTTTTAGTTTCTTTATTTTACATATTCTAGATAAAGCTCTAGAAAAAACATCTCTTTGTGATACAAGGAATGTTAAAATGTGTTTTCAAAAGTAATCACACATCAAAATTTATTTTATAATTGCAATAATAAAACGAGTAAAAGAAAAAAAGCGTCATATAACACATACACGCACAGTACAGTGAATCTAATGTATAAAACGCAGTTAACAGTTAATATAGCATTAACAGGATTTCAAAAGAAAACTTGGATTCTCGAAATTTTTCGTTTCACTCAAACGGGAATAGTTGCAACAGAACATCAATCTAAATGCAACAATAAAACGAGATTTTCAAATAATGGATTTTGTCACACAATGCTACAGACTATTTCCATTAACTCGGGATCAAAAATAAAAAGGAAACAGCGTCGTGATTCTTTCAGGTGACCGAGATAACGAGTTTGTGAAGAAATTTAAACAGCAAAACACCTCGTTAGATTCCCATTTATCGCTACTGAAAGTCTTATTTCATGAAATTATAATTATAACGCGTTATACATAATGCAACAGCGTACATTGTATGTATATATACACACATATATATATATATATATATATATATATATATATATATAT
>Ga0157364_1007823_pt1 | contig 11078 bp, 5 predicted proteins | sample AttsexASBM2_FD_111476 | JGI IMG/M metagenome (GOLD analysis project Ga0157364, IMG submission 111476) | Fungus gardens microbial communities from leaf cutter ant in Ribeirão Preto, State of São Paulo, Brazil - Atta sexdens ASBM2 | ecosystem: Host-associated > Fungi > Mycelium > Unclassified ... | reverse complement strand
CTCTGCAATTTCAATCTTTTTTATCTAGTTTAAGTTTTTTTATTATTCTAGACATTTAAAAAACATGAAAAAATTCAGGTTACTTTTTAATATCTCTATTGTACATAACAGTATCAAATAATTTTTTAACAAATGATATTTAATAAAAATTGAATAAAAATAAGGGTAAAAATTGAGAGTGACATTTTGTTTATGTAAAAAGACTCAGACTGCAAATAGAAAGAGCTAAAATATTAAAACTATTAAAAAAATTGTTTTATAATACAATAAATTTTTTACATCGTATATAACTTTCAATATTTTTATAATAAATTTTGAGGTATCTAAAAATTACTGTTCTTAATTTTTTAAATATACATATAAAATTTAGTACAGCCATAAAAATGAAAATTTGTTTTTGCTATAAGTATAAAAACTTATAGCCTTGGTAGGTATACATAAAATACATATGTTAGTACGGAGTGTTCTCTTATAAATATTCATCATACGGATACAATATAAAAATATTATGATACTCTCTAAACTTTCGTTTGGAAATAAAATAAATTTATTGATATCTCAAATAATTTCGGGAACTAGCCGTTATGCTTCGCGTAAATTCGAAGGTACATAGCCGTCCGTGTGTTTGCGCACACGTGCCCAAAAATCTTATCTCGTGTGCTATTACGTCGTGCCCCTCCGTGTGTAGATCGATGCGACTAATTGTTTGCCATCGGAAACTTTGCCGAGGCGGCATTTCATAGTCGAGTCACGCGCCACCGACGCGAAATCCGCCGGCGGCAAAATGCAATTTAATTAATCGTACATTCGCGTTCAGGCGGCGTGTTGTAGCGCACGTGTAAACCGCAAAACGCTTACGGATCGCGCCGCCTCTTGTAATAAAGTTTTTATCCATTTCGCTGTTATCCTACATTGTTTCTACTATAATATTGCGGCATTACGACACAAGCTGAGTTTTAGTTTTAAGAAAAACACACATGCGAGAAATTGACTAAACTCTTACGAGTTCACTCAAAAAGCGCGGAAGAATCTACCATTGTGCGAGGTACTTTAACGAAAGACGGATTTAGTACCTTTAAATAGATACCCACAAAGATAGTTGAAATTTGTATAGAGTAATACGGCCAACTTGGAAAAGGGAGTCGTAGAACTTCGGAGTAATTTTATTCGCTGTAATTCTGTATTCAAGTTCTAAGATTCTTCAAGAGACATACATGTGAGTTTGCCGTGATGTTAAACGGATCATTAATCGCTGAGAGGAGTCCTTTCACTGGAGGAAGGAAGAGAGTGGGGTAAGCCTACTCGAAATTGAATCGCCGCATGTCGATACGGGGATAAGTTACCGAGAGACGTCATGTTACTCGTGTCGAGATTGTCTAACATACGCTTCCCGCTCTGTGATCCAGGATACTATCGATACCATCGATTACTCACCGGAGCTATCCAATTGAACTTTGCTTGCCAAGGGCGTACCATAGTTCGTATCCCCAGTACCTCGAAACTTACCTTACGTGTGAGGCAGTTTCACCCCTGAGGCTGTCCAAGGCGTCTGGATGTATGGTAACTAGGGGTTGCAGTAACTAGTCTTTCTTTGGCGAGAACACTCCCTCGATCTTCGACGAAGTCGAGAGAACTCTTCTTCGAAAAGCATTTTGTGCTCAATCCAGGAGAATTTGTAATGCATGAAGGATACAATGAATCAAGAAATAACCTTAATATTGCCTTCGAAAATCAAAATGATAGGATGGGCGTTATTTTGTTATCTTTCTGCATGTAATTAAAAAGTCCTTAAAACCGAGTTTTGTGTGTGTGTGTGTGTGTGTGTGTGTGCGCGCGCGTGCGAGATAATTAATTTTTACAAAATTTTATTCGTCATATATTAAATCTATTATTTTGAATTTTTTACTTTTGATCTCAGATTCAAATAAAACATCAAAAATTACTCTAAGTTTCATAAAAATGAAATAGTTTACTATAAATAAATAGAGATACCAAACAAACCCCGTCCACAAAGAGTTAAATTTATATTACTGCATACAAAAAACATCTGTTGATGATTAAGTTATGTATCTATTTGTATATCGTATCAGCAGTGTTAGAAACAGTGGAGTGAATACAGTGTTCGACCAAGCAAAAGATTGTCTAAGCTTGTGAAATGATACAAAAACCGACTAAAATATTTTGAAATCGACAATTTTAAGAAATTTATAAAGTGTGTGTATGTCTCATTTCTATGATAATTGATTTATTATAAAGTAATTGTCACACGTTGGAGCAAATAAATTATTCTAATATCTATTTCAAATCTAGCTATATAATACCTATTTTGGATACTTTTCTAGAATTATTTAAAAATCATGAAAATTGAGAGAAAGCAATCTTAGCGAATTCATTGTAGAAAGCGCACCGAGAAAGACACAACATTTTTCTTCGTGGTGGAAAAGTTTCTATTCTGTCGCAAGTCCATGGGGGAAGAGTCTAACGAGATCGCCGCCCTTTGTTCCTGTCGCTGTTCTTGGTTGCGGTGTCCGGAGGTATACATTTGTAACTTTAAATTCGCAACCGACAGCATATTTCAGACGCGGCATAGAATGAATGTAATGCGATTACATCGTAACGTAAAGCGAGGCGAGCGCAGGGAAGGTAGAACTCGAGATTCAAGATGGCGACGCGGGAACTTCTTCATAACTGTACCCAGAGCCGTCTTAACCATTTGACTGAATGGCTTATAGCCTCCGGGATTCAACGCTTAGAAAATGGACTTCTCTCCTTCCTTAATAAATTTATTCTGATAAAATTCGACACTCATCCTGTTCAAGCATCTTTTAACATGAACATTTAAACGCTGTTTCGGTATGCTTCTTTCAAGGCTTTTTTAATGTTTCTTTTCATTCCTTATAATTTTTCATTAATAAAGCTACATAGTATCATTTGCTTAATATCATTATATTTCTAAATATCTATTAGGTATTTATAATAAAAATTTTTTAACAATAGGTTTATAATTTTAACGTAATAAGCAATCAAATTGAATTTGATATACAGTGTATTGTTACCGTAGTGAGCATTTAAGAATTAATGAGAAATGGACTCTTATTAATTATGTAAGCTTGTAAAGTATCTATAATATATTCACAAATTCTGAAATATTTCTTTTATCAACGATTAGAATTTTAAATTCATGTCTTCGAACAATATTACTATTTATTTTAAAATGCGAATTATTCTGTTAGAGCCAATTTTGATTCTAATTGCATCTGATTATTTGAAGCGTAATACTGAAAACTTTTCTGATGTAGGACCGTTTCTGCCAATTCTCGTTGAATTTCTCAACACGATTGTTGATTCAATTACTTTTTCCAAATTCCCGCCGAATAAATATTTTAAGAGACATCGTGTTATATCAATAGAAAGATTTCGTCTTCTAATTTCTACGTTTAAAATGTTGCCTACGCGAGAGATAGTTTTTATCGACTTTATACGTTCGGATAATATTACGTTGAGTTGTAAAATTTCAGTCATTGGAGGAAGTTCGAAATAAAGACACTTATTTTATGAAACTACGGAAATTTTATTGCGAGCTACCGCGAATCTGATAAAACTACACGGACTATGCGAGAATCAGAGAAACCATGCATTAACTGGCGGTTTATACAATTCCTAGTTTTATTAATATATTACAAATTAAGAATAAGTTTTTGAAAATGAGATAATATCCATCGAATAAGCTTGGTTAATCAACCAAGTTTCCTGTGAATTTTCCAATACAGTCTGAATCAGTTTGATATCAGTCTGATATGTTACGTCTCCACGGGAGAACATTCCGTGTTTTAAAGATATCGAATTCAATAAATGTAGGAGAAGTATTAGATATCCATATATATAGACAAGAATAAGGGAGAGAAACATGAATTCTTACGAACAAAAAATAAAATTGAAAAAAATAATGGATTCATTCTTTTCTTAACCTTTTTTTTTTAATGTGAGATATCTTCAATATGAGTTACCTTAGAAATCAAAATTAGAAATAGAATTGGTCAATTTAATATTGAAAGACAGTAATTAATTATTTATTTTAATTAAAAATATTGTTATTATTTAAGATGTTATTCTTAATATTCCAAATAAGTAATTAATTACTGTCTTTCAGTATTAAATTGGCCAATATTAAGTTGATCAATATTAGATTTCTATAAGAGCATTTTTTTACCTACACAATCTAAAAAATAACGAAACTCTTTTAAAATAAAAAGAATTACAGCACTGTGTAATTATTTTTTTATATTCAAAAGATACATTTATAATTTACATGCTGTTAAAATTTCATAATATTTAGGTAAATATATGCTGAGTTATGATGATATTTAAGTAATAGTACGTTTTATATAGAGCGGTTAAAAAAAGAGTTTCAAACACAGAACTAATACTGCTTTAAATTTAAAATTTTAATATAACTATCAAAACGCTCCAATTGATAAAAACTGTATATGGAATGATTAATTATTTTCGCGTACACAAATTTACGAAAAGTTTAAACGTTTTTTAGATTAGTCAGGAAGGCATTAATAATAACAATTGGTTAGATTGTTCAAGATTAATAATTGTAGGAACATTGTTATTATTTCTTATTTTCCAAGATTACAAAGTATTGATGAAAGGCTGTCGCCACACTAACATTTCTAGCAGTCAAACGATGCAATTCGTGACAAGCATTCAATCTCAATAGCATTTCAAAAAAAAATTTCTGAAAATCATTTTACGACTTGGTTGTGCTGGTTGAGCGTGCAAATCGATGTTGCTTGTGAAGAAATCATTTTAAATAAAATTAAATAATCTTTTCAACAGAATTTGTAATATCTTTAATTTTAAAAAAGTTCTGTTATTTTTTAGACAAACTGTGTATACAGAATATCCCAGAAGGAAAAGTCTATAGAGATAATAATGAATGATGCTATTCTATACGGTTTCCAAAGTAGTTTAAACAGCGGACTATTTGAAAATTTATTATAAACTTTAAAAAATGTGTCTTGAACTTGAACAATGAATTATTAAAAAAATTACGTATTTCTTTTTTAATAGTAATTTTGCAACAGCACATTTAATCTCAGAAAGCGTTCGGAATAGCACACGAGTTTATGAATATTTTTGATCGGAAATCTCAGAAATCATTTGAAAAAAGGATATACATTCATATGAATATGTTTGTTTAAAATTACTGATACCATCACTTCTCAGAATATTGACTTTTTTGCCCTGAAACATCTTATATACGTAAATGATATATGTCGGTGTTAAAGCAATTGTTATTTCAAATAAGCAATATTGCAAATGATCAAGTCCACGTGCACAAAAGATTTTCAATATCATTTCGAGGGTAAGATTATATATAAATCCCTGCGTCAGGCATATAGGGATGATTATGATACACAAAAATATTTCAGCAATAAGACGTAAGCAGTAAGGAAATCAATATATTGGATTTATGTATAGATGCTACTTTTTACGTTATAATCTTATGGTCTTTTCTGCGATTGGTTTCGCTTGCAGTTTTTTGTGTATCATGATCCATATCTTGCAGATTTAGAGGGAAACTTTTACACACTGCAACGAGCCGATCCCATACACGCGGCGGATCAGCTGGTAAATACCTTTGTTGTCAGATATTTCTTTTCCTCGCTGACACATAGAGCGGATTTCGTATTGTCGTGTCTCTAGCAAAATTTTATTTGCGTTTTCAGCGATTCATCTCACTAAATCGCTAATCCTGACCCCCGCCGTCCGTCGTGTCGACTTTTTACGTCGAACGAACATCTCGTTTTAATCCGCGCCGCGTCCGTCGCTTCGTGCGCCGCTGAATACTATTTCACCCATCGGCCGAATTTGTCGTCGAAAGATTCTTTACACCGTGCTATACACGACGTGGAAAATATGAACAGAGAGCGAAAGGTTTGCGCTGCGGTCTGGATATGGTGGGACATTTTTCATTTCTCACGCGATTCTCAGTAGAATGAATAAAAAGTAAATTCTCGATGTAACTTGATCCATATATGATGCTTTTATGATTTTTCTTTTCTTAACTAAATCACAAATAATTTATACACAGAGTGTCTCATAACCACTGTATAATAGTGTATTCTAGATAGTAGAGTAAAAATCCTAATATGAAAATGTCGAGACTACAATAATTTTTTAAATTATAAGCTAATTTTAAATGCTTATAAGTACAAAATTATTCTACTTACAGTCTATATATTATCATTTCTAGATTCCTTGGAACATTCTAAAACAAAAATTCTATTACGAAAATATCGAGGTTATAATAGTTTTTTAATTATAAACTATCTTTCAATGCTTATCTAATAATTAAAAAACTATTATAGCTTCGACATTTTCATATTAAGTTTTTTACTCTATTTTATCTCTAGAATATGTCGTGAGAGAGTATTGCATGGTGATTTGTGAAACACTTTGTATAATTCTGTTATTCTGTTACGGAACGGCATCGGCAATTCCATGAGGATTATAATGATTTTTAATTACAAGTACTATAGATTCAAAATTTACATACGGGATTTTCAACAGATTTCATATTATTATACACGGGCGTTAATATTCATATAATAAATATCCTCTCGCGTCAAAATTGACGAATATCGATTCGCGCGCGTATTTGACAATTAAAACTTTTTTCTTCCGACGCTCGTCATAACAAACAAGGGAAAACAGGTGTCGCCATCATGTTTGCGTGATGTAACTCTAATAAATGTTGTTACTAGCGTGTCGCGAAATATATAAATAAAGCTCGCATATATTTTGCAACGGCGCGCAAATTCGTACGCGGTGCATAAATCATTTTACACAGTCGTACGATTCGAGTACGCGCGACAGACTGCGACACCGTAGAAAAGTCGTAAAACAATAACGATAAAGCTCATCCGGCGAATCTAATCTCGAAGCAACAATAAATCGACCGACATTTATGACCCTCGCTTGTACACTGGTAGAATCCCCATTAAATTCCCTGAAGTCTGCATGCGCAAAATCCAATCTCTCATTTGGAAATTCCGTAGTGGAAGAAATGTTGCAATTAAAAAATCATTTTTATCATTGAATTTCGATGATAAAATAATCTCTCTGCACAATTAGATAAATGTTTTTAATTATAAGTGGAAATAATTAGATCGAATAGAAATCAAATAAGAGAAAGGATCTCTTATTTTCGATCTTGATGTTTAATAATGTAATTTGTAATAATAATGTAATAAAGTAAATTGTGTTATTTCCAATTATATTTTAATTTATGTTTGCGTTTCAAGTTCAATAAAAAGAATCGACACAGTTTATAGAACTGACAAAACGTAAATCTATAATAGACATAAATATTATTAAACATCAAAATCAGAATCAAGATTCTGAAAACAGGATTCTTCCTTTTATTTGGTTTTCCATTTTGTAATTTATGATCACATATAACACTTCAAATTCAAGTGCGTAAAAAGTGACTTTAAAATATGCGTGTAATTTAGTTATATATGTAAAAATTACACTATACTGTACATTTAAATATTATTCATTTATGTACAGTATAGTATACACGAAAGTTATTTTCCAATAATAAAATAAGTTCAGACTCTCGATTTAAAATTAATTTAAAAATAATATAATATTTAAGAATAATGGAATAAGAGAAGAATAAGAGAAAATAATTCCGCAGAATTATTGCGTTATCTTATACGATAAATTTAAGAATTCACTATCTAGCGTTGGTTTCGCTTTAAATTAAATTTATTTTTACACGGAAAACTAATTACACATATTAAAGCCACTTTTTACATGCTTGGATTTATTCACACCTTGAGCCAACATATACACGACCTTCAGTAATATTACATTACTTATACATTTTAAACAAATCGCTAGTGAATTTTTTTATTTTACGTCGCTCATTTGCTAACTAATTAGTATTTTTTGAAAAAATATAAGAACATAAAAAAAGAAAAAGAAAGAATATACTTTTATTTCTCTATAATCAATTATTACAGTAAAGTTGCATTTTATGATCAATAAATCCAACATTTTAATGATTTAAAACATCAAATTCATTTTCTGAAAAACTTCGTTTTCGTGTCATTATAGCAAATGAGGAATATAACGCTTGATAAATACTATATTTTTATGAAACATTAAATGAATTTAATCGTTATATAAAAGATAGAGATTGTTATATAAATCAAGTAAATTAACAATGTTATACAGTATAATTAAACATTCAGCTATCAAACATTCTATTAGTTTTGCCAAAATTACTAAAAATTCTCTTCGATACCAAAACAACGCAGGACATCATTCTTGCTGAAGAATGCAGAATTGCACCATTGACGATCAATGAGGCAACTGACCGCCACATTGAGAGAATTTCCGTAACATGAAAGGAGCAAGCAAAGACGGACGGACGGAAAGCGGGGAAAATCGGTGGCCCACAGGGAAATATTATGCAAAGTGGGAAACAGATGCACGACTCCCGCGGGAGCGATGCTCCTATTTTTCGTTGCCGTCGTGAGTCGAGGCGAGTCGTATCCTTTTTAGCCACAGCCGGTTGCAAAGCGAGAGTAAAAAAAAAGAAAAAAAAATAGTGGAAGAGCCTCCGCGAGACACGCCTGGCCGACTTTTCGCGGCTGAGATTCTTGTGGCCCTTTTCCTGCCAAGATTTTCTGAAAGAACTCGAGAGAGAATCTCGAAAGACGGTGGAATTTCCGCGTTGAGACGTAAACAACGCGATTTTTGCCCGCGTTGCTCTCCACTGAGATTTCTGTCCTTTTTTTTCTCATCTTTCCGCAATTCGCGCGAAATTTATAAATGTAACGCGCGTAATAATATATTTCAAAGTTTACAGCTTTTATCGATAATATATGCTGCGCGAACATTAATCGTTGTTCTTGATACACGTTATTCGTGCGATTTTCTTATCGCGAATGCATAAATCTTCGTCGAAAAATGTTTCTCATCGATTTGCAGTCTTGCTGCGAGCGCGCTGGCAATGCTGAACGTCTTGGCGCAGGCGGAATGTATTACATCGACGAATCGGCACATTTTTTTATTGGGAGAAAAGCGGGACACTCTGAATTTAGATGCAATGCGACAGCATACAGGTCTATTCGTAAATTTATACGAAGTACTCGTAGGTTTACGTTAGAGAGACGTCACTCTCGTTTTGCGCGAAAGAGAGAGACAGAGAGAACGCGAGGCAGAAGCATCCTCTAAAATATTCATAACTCAAGATCATCCTTAACCCACTAATTGATATTCCGCGCATCTGGAACTCGCTGTGCTAACAGGTGTGCAAGTCTGAAGCTCCTTTCACACCGCGCATGTAATATCGATTCTCCTTCCTCTCATGCATATCTATACGGCAATAATATGCGGCACTGTCGATAACATTCCTTCCAAAAGCGATGCACGTCTTGCATGCGGCTGCATACTAATCCGAAACAAATCTGGGACAGATGCTTTGAACAAATATATCTTGTCCGCTCATTCGAAAGTTCAGACAGCGATCCCATCCCTCTCTAACGTTTATGATAGTTGCATTCAGTAGAAAAAGTTTTGCAATTGTTATAAGAATCTTTAATACAATTGGTTATTTAGATTCAGAGAAACTAAGGACAAGAATCAATCATATCAGAATATTTATGAGTGATATAGTATTGCTATCGATACATAAGTTTCACATACAAGGAAATAGGTACTTTTAATTAATATAATATGTGGCGTTGCTTTCTGACAAAGATTCAAGGTTCAAATTCATCCTGAAACCAAAAATTTAATGATCGCCACTTCTCGGAAGGCAAACCACGGAGATATATAATATATTTGCCACCGCCGTTTAAATAGTTACTAATTTAGTAACTATTATAGTACTCGACACTCTAAAAATATAATTACAACAATATTTGTATACCATTAATTTGATAATGAAATAGCATCTCAACACATTAAATAGTTATTTAGACCTCATAAAAATGAACAATTATATCTTTTTAGTTTAGAAAAACATTTTTTTAAAATATAGCACTAGTCATAGTGGCTAATTAAGCATTGTTGAAGTAACTTTAAGAAATACATTCAAAATCTTGTCACCTTAAGTCGCTCAGTTACGAGCAGTTACGCAGTCACTAGAGAGACGCAGCGGATTTCAATTTTTCCTAAGAAGAAAAATCACAGCATATAATAAATGACGCAGCAAACTTCAAAGATAAAAAGTAAATAAGAGATGCATCTCGACAGATTTTTAATTCTTAGTATGAAAATTCAATAACCTTGAAATTCTTTGAAATTCTCTATACATATAAAAATTTATAACTACAATATTATAAAGTTTTAATAAATACAATAAATAAATTAAATGAAGAAAATAACATAACAGTAACATTAATCATTTGTAGTTGGTTATTTTATTAATTCATACTTATTTAGTGTTCTTATTAGAACTTATAATAATATATAGTTGACGCGCTAACTTCAACTACAAATTTATAGTTACTGATTTTTTTTTCTCGAAGTGTGCTTGTCCTAGTTTTAAAGTTTATGCTAGAGATCATTCCGAGATCTCGGACAGAAAAAGAATTAACATATTACATTTGAACAATTCAGTCACATGACCAATGCGATTGGTCAATTCTTTCTCCGTCCGAAATCTCAAACTGATTTCTAGTATCGTGAACTTAAGGATTTAACATGGCAGATTGGATCTCCTAAAGATCACTGAAAGCATAGCTTAATGCTCAATGACCTCGTTCACTTGTAAAATTTATCAATAGCATTCTAGAATTAAAGAATCTTATAACAATCTCAAAGCTGGTTGTTTTTTCTGCTGAACGAAATTAACGAATACCGATATATGCTAGGGAAGCGTTTTATATTTATAACGCTCTCAATATGTTTTTAAAATTAATATGTATCTTTTTCATCTGGTTAATTTGTGAAGTTTAACTTGATGTTTCATCCAATGAACTTCATCCACGATATCATCACAGATGAAGTTCATTGAATAAAACATCAGGTTAAGCCTAAGCACAAGT
>Ga0157364_1007822_pt1 | contig 11078 bp, 7 predicted proteins | sample AttsexASBM2_FD_111476 | JGI IMG/M metagenome (GOLD analysis project Ga0157364, IMG submission 111476) | Fungus gardens microbial communities from leaf cutter ant in Ribeirão Preto, State of São Paulo, Brazil - Atta sexdens ASBM2 | ecosystem: Host-associated > Fungi > Mycelium > Unclassified ... | reverse complement strand
TTTATGCACATATATACATATAAATATATAGTGAGATATATACGTATCTCATGAAGAGATATATTACATACATATGCTATATATTTGTATGTATGTAATGAACATATGATCTATTAATGTGTTTACAGTTTATATTTATTTATTTTTTTCATATAAACGTACTTATAAATATCTCCAAAAAGCAACCACAAAATATAGAACAATCTTACATAGCGATATGTTTACATTTTGTAAATCAGTGAAACAGCTACTTCTTCGCTCTACCTCATCTTTTTGTTATGTACATAGTTTTTTTTTCACAAGAAGAGGCAAAATAATTTACTTTTCCTAGCGCCCTCTAATTCCGAAAATAAATCATTCAGTATACTTTTTTGTCGAAACGAGTAAGTGGTTGGAAACGCAAATTTTCTAAAAAAAAAAAAAAGAAAAAGAAAAAAAAGATATTCGAGAGATAGAGGAAAGTATCCATTTCTATTAGATCCACACCTGATTCAGTCACTATCCAGAACCTCCCTGAAAGAGTGATATTTATTTTCGCTGTTTTCTTCAAAGTATCCTCTTTACCCAGCGCAGTGTAAAGTTAATCCACGCATATCGAGGTCAACCGATCGAATTCGTTGCTTAATTTACCTCTCGAATTCATAGCGCGTGAAATAACCGATAATGATCGTGCATTCCTGAAACGGAATGGCCTTACATCTTCATCTACGACTAGTTTAATGACAATTCTTTTGTACCACAAAGTGCGACCGAGCGCCGGTATTCCGCTTTTCACATTCCTTTTCCTTTTTTTTCTTCTTCAAAAATTCAAAGAACGTGGGCGCAACGGCAGATACCCATGATTGTTTAGAAAGCGTCGAGCGGCGCGAGTCATGTCAAGCTGATCTCGAGTACGACCACACGCCACCGTTACCCATTGTGCTTCCAATTGTGCCTACAAACAAGGGGAAAGAAAAAAACTTTCAATAACTAAAATTTTTTTTAGTTATTGACACGCGCTAGCAATGCACTTGTAGTAACAATTGGCCACATTAATGTAATGTAAGATTTATTTAATTTTTAAGAGAATATTCTTAACTATGTAAGCAATCACAGATATAATACTTATTCGCTATGATATAAACATACAATATTAAATAAAATTATGGTAATCTTAGCCAAATTAATTCTTCTAAATTAGATCTTGAAATTTGATGAAATTAATGTTTGTAGGTATAAGAAATTGTAAAAAAGACAGTATTAAATAAGAAACTCACCTTGGTGCGTTTTACCGGCCTGGGAGGCAGAGGGCTGAAGATACAATAAGGACTGTCGAATGCGTCAAACGTGATTGCTCTCTTGGCATTCGGCTTCCGTTGTTGTACGGACGTAAAGTCGTGAGGAGTCTGGAAAGGATAGACACACTAGCTACAGCCGGCAAATAAGAGATGTTCTTAGAAAAAATAGAATTAGCTATACATTTCGAAAAGTGAATTCGAAGATACGAGAAGGGAAAAAACGATTTGAGATTTGCAAGTAATTGACAAGAGAGACAGATGAATCTTAAAGGAGACAGATCGAAATTTATATTTTTTGAGAATTAAAGAATTGTGATGACATTTTGTTGTATTCTCTTTTTGTCTTCAACACTTTTCTGGCGAAAGAGAAAGAAAGAGAAGACTACCCATAACTAGTGGAATGACTAGGTTCTTAGGTGAGGACTTAAAGAACGATTCTGGGCAAGGACTTTTGTTTGTATACTGCTTCCTGTCTATGAGCTCAAGATTTCGGAATCAAATTATGAAATCATAATTTAAGAACCTCTCAATTACTTTCATTTTTCTACTGAATTTTATATTACAAGGAAAATAGAATAGATTTATCTAAATTTTGTTTTGAAGAAAGAAAGAAGATTTTAGGACTTCGAGGAAGAAGGGTAAGAAAAATTGTAATACTTTATTCCAATAAGAACAAATGTCAAAATAAAAAGAGACTAGGCCTTCACATTTTAGATACGCGCTGTGTAACTAGAATTGTTCTATCCAGCATAAATATCTTTGGATTGGGAAAAGATTGAGGTACTTTGGTACGCTAGGCCAGGCCTGTATAAGAAAAACGATTTCAGTTAGTGTATGCAATTATTAGTTAGTGTATGCAATTAACATGCGACAACTAAATATATCATCAAAAAAAGAAGAAAACAAATACAAATAAATAATATAAATATTTACACAAATTATTTTATATATAAATATTAATATTAATAAAAATATTTAAAAACACTTTATGCTTGTGTAGGATTACATCTAGGAGTTGTTTTAAAGGACGAAGATTTGACATGGAATGGATGTGTTAACTCAATTTAAAATGACAAAATTTATATGGGATCGATAATATTTCTTCCCATGCTAATACTGCATATTTTGCAAGCAATGTTATTAATACATATATTAATCATTTGCGATTTATTATATTAGAATCCATTCTCAGCAAAATTAATAAGACTGAAGCAAACAAAAACGAAACAAGATCGGTCACCTGCCGATATTTATATTTACAAGCTTACAACGAAATAATGAATAATTTAATTCTCCGAGTTGTAAGTGACCACAATTTTTGTAAGACCAACAACTGCATATATCATAAAGGTATGTGTATAAATAAATTTCAATGCTTTTCTATTCATTTATATTGGTCACGATGAGTAACATAAACGTTTTCTCTCATTTTTATGATGTAAATAAATTAATCTTTATAGTTTAAAAATAATAAAATTAATATTAATAATTAAATAAATATAAATAATTAACGGCCAAGGTCTCGTGGCATTGGTACAAGTTTCAATAAATAGATCGAATGTTAGTTTATGTATAGTATTATACCTAAAATTAACAAGAATGATAATCTTTGGATTGGGCAATATTAAGCGACAAAAGGAATAAGCAGTAGAAGAAAAAATAGAGATTTATATTTTCTAACTGGATTTTGTCTTCAAATAAGAAGCATTAAATAAATGAAATGTATGAAGATATAGATAAAAATTTAAGTACAGACATATAGCATTGAAAGAAAAGTTAGAAGGCCGGCTAGCGTGTCTAAGGGCGATTGGTACGAGAATAATACCAGGATAAGGCGGGTTGATTATGAATTTGATTTTGAGTACGTTGTTCTACCTTTGTGGGACTGGTTCCTGCCGTCAAAAAGCTATCTTCTAGTGCCATAGATGCAGGTGAGAATAACGTAGAAGCTTCCAAACTTTTACTCTATGATACAAAAAATAAATATACATTATTATCCACCTGTTTTAAATTTCTCGAGATTTTTAAGTGCATTCAAGAAGCACAACAGTTATAATATCATTAACTATTGCAGATGAAGTTGTGATTGAGATATATTTTTGGATTTATTTAATTAAAAGCATTTCGTAAAAGCTAATCTCTTGTAACTTGTGTTCATTGAATACAATAGTAGACGCGTAATTCTGTGACAGATAATCGCAGGTTCGAATCCAACAATCAAAATTGTCAATATTATTCCAATGGCAATATTTTAACGTTATAAATTCGTTTGCAGGAATAAATTTCTATTATATTATTTATAATATATTAAGTATGGAAAAAAGTTCGTGGCGTTTTTTTAATTCTAACGGGAAAAACGCGACGAATTTTTTCCCATACCTAATATTATAATATATTATTAATAATTTTGACAGCTATGAATCAATGAACACAAAATTACAAATGATTTGTCTCAAATAATTATTCGAGTAATAAGTAACATACTGGTGTTTCCACAAGGAAACTAATTTCGGAGTTGTCCTGAGATGCCCAAGCCTGAGAAAGGGCTTTCCTCGCACGTTTTCCTCCTGGTGCACTGTTTTCTTTACCGCGCCTTCGTATCATACTGCTATAGCCTGAGTCTTGGTCCTGAATCGTACTCGTTCCAGCCTCGTTCTCAGTCTCTTGCTTTATTATTTCGGTCAATGCATCTAGCCGACTAGGAGTTGCGGGCAACTGTACCGCTCCGGTTCGTCGCTCGAGCTCAGCTAAAGCGTTTTTAAATGGAGTTGGTGTTCTTGGTGTATTACCGTCTGAAAAAAATTACAGTAGAAAGTGATTCTAAAAAACCTTGTATTTATAAAAATATTGTGCTTATAAGTGTTATCTGAGTAGAGCTTTCGTAGACTGTAAAAGATTATGAATTCGCCAATAATTCACGATTCATTTGAAACTCGTAATGCATACAAAAAAAATGCCATTGAAAATTACCGTTTTGGCTTCTTCGAAAACCAGTAGGCTGCGGAGTCGTGAGCGGACCAGGACTGCTTCCTTTAGGCGTACTTGCACGCGGCCACGTTTCCGATGGACTTAGACTGTTCAGAAATTGTGAAGGACTGAATGGAAGTTGCTTGATAGGAGTTGAAGGGGTGATGTTTCCTGTTTGCACCTGTTGGCTCGTTACGATGTAATTCGATTGATTCCCGCTGTCAGAGACATCTATCCTCTGCAGCGAACTGTGCGCGTTTCTACGTCTACGTAATATAGGCGGAGGGCTACTCTTCTTGTCCACGTGCTGCTCGGGTACATCCTCCAAGTCGGGCATCGGCATCAGTTTTATCTCTGAGCTCTTTGAACCAGATGTTTCGTTTTGTATTTGTTGTAAGTTGAAATATCTACGCAGAAAAAAGAAAAAAATTGAATGCTGCCCAGAGACATATATGATATCATTCGTTTCAAAGACGATATACTTAGATAATGACGAAACTGTTTCGGCTTTCGCTCGTGAAGATTCTCTTTTCAACGGAGACGTGCACTTTTCATTGCCGTGTGTATGCCTGTTTAATTCCAGAGCATTCTGGTATCCCGCCGTAGCATGCTGTTCCCAACTTTTGATCCAACCCAGATGTTCGAGGTCGAGACTCTGCGAGGAGTTACCCACTATTATTGTCGAATTACTAGCCGAAGCAGTTTTCCGATTCTGATCATCTTCCAGAAGAAGCGTATCCTTTACAGTAGTAGCACCCTGTGCATTTTTTCTCTTGCCTCTGCCTAAATACAGTAAGTTGCGTTCATTTATCGCCATGTTCTATCAAATCCAGCAAGCATTATAAACACAATTCAATGACAAAGAACATATTTATCACAATAAAATTTATATCGTTACTGCATCAAAATTATATTAGTACATCAAAATTTACTATAGACAATACCTTTGGTCGCAATTCTTCCTTCTTCACCTTCATATTTCCTTCTCATCGTACTATTCCAATGATTTTTAATCGCATTATCAGTCCTTCCCGGTAAGAGCTTAGCGATTTTTGCCCATTGATTGCCGACTCTACGATGGGCATCAACGATTATTTTGTCTTCAGCCTCCGTCCATGCAGTTTTCTTTATCTCCGGATTCAAGTGATTGTGCCATCGTTCTCGGCACTGTTTGCCAATCCGACCTTTAAGATGCCGCGCTATCACCGTCCACTTTTTTGGACCATACTTCCGTACAAGTTCTACTACTTTTTCATCTTCCTGTAAAACAGAAAAGAATTATATTTATAAAATATAACAAAGAAATATGTAGCGAGATAAATCTTAAGAAAATATTTTATAATAATAAGAAATTTGTATGGATTATCTGTCTTATATTTAATAGCTTCTTTTAATATATAAATGCAACAAATCTCTTCAATGCTAATAAAATTAATATTATTCGATAGTAATTCGAATGATATAATCAAACAATCTAGTCAGCTTTTCAATGATCAAAAAATAGTTTCAAGAAAAATGTTATCCCCTAAATATTGTCTGAATATAATATTATGAATAATCTGGTTTGTTATAGGACACTGCAAATATAAGGGGATATCTTAAGCAGGTCTTAACTAAGGGATACCAGTGGGAAACGCCATAATCGCACGTACGCGCACTCGATTCCCGGAGCCGCGTTACTTGCCCTTGGCTGTTGCCAAGTGCATTGGCACGGCGACGCAGCATCACTGTGGTCAGAGCTTTTTCTTATTGCATACCCCACTGAGGCGAGTGGCAGTGCTGGGATCCTTGTGTCTGTATGCGATTCGCCTCGTGTAGGTGGTATGTGCAGTGCCGTACAATGATATTATACTACTAGCGTACGAAACACTCGATATCAATGTAAACGCTTCGCATTATCAATCGCAACACTTACAAAAGAATCCCAAAGAATGACAAATTCTGATTTTAATAAAATTTTGTACACTTAATTTATATAAATTTAGAATATTATATAAATTTATATAAATTTAGATAAATTAGAAAATATCAATACCAAATAAATTTAAAGAATAAAATAAATATTTAATTATTTAATAAAATTATATGTAAAACAATTTTCAGCTTTTTTCATTATATCTCAAAATTCGAAATATTAAAAAATTATCTAATACAAAAATTTTATAATTAAATCTTTATTTATCTAGGTCTATAATATTTTTTAAAAATAATTTTGAAAATACAAATTTTGAAAAAAATTATTTTTTTAAATAGTATTGACGTAAATAAATAGAGATAATTTTGTTAATCATCTTAACAACGAGAAACATTGAAGCGTGAGAAACATCCTCGGAAAACTTATATTTTTCTTCAAAACATAATGATGATTTTTAAGTTATAGATACGTACAAGAGAATCCAAACTGAGTGTAATTGGATATACGCATACATTTCATATATTCATTGTAAAATTGGAGATCAATTGAATTTGGGAAAGATTTTCAGGATGATGAAGACGGGACGTTAGCAAGAACTGCCCACCTCCTTTGTCCATGGACCCTTCACTAGTTCCGGGTTCACGACCTTCGCCCATCTTTGTTGACATTGTACATCGCTCCTATCTGGAAACTGGCCGGCTATAATGTCCCATCGCAAACCAGTGCCCTGTTGTTCCGCATTGCTTACTAGTTGTTTCAATAAAGCGTCCTGCAAAAGGAAAAGCGACGTGTAGGAAAAAAACGAAAATATTTCCACCTTGCTCATAGCATTTTATTTGCGCGCTTTGAATATATGAAATGAGAAAGGACGGACGCATGAGAGATCGATCGATTCTCGTAGGCTTTCCCACGTGAAACCGCGTAAGTGCACCCTGTATTCTATGGGGTAACCGAAGCATCTGCCTCCCGATACGGCGGCGCAACTCGCTGCACAAAATACGAGGGGTGGACATTTTTTTCGGGGGGATCCGCATGTTCATTGTTTTCCCCCCATCCTTTTTCCCCTTAACTTGCTACATGGAAGCGATACGGTATAACAATGTATACGCTTGAGGTATCAAACTGTATAACTAATATAAATTTAAAGGATCAGAAAAGAGCTTTTTCAGTCAAATAAAAAAAAATTACAAAAATTAATTTTATTACGATTAATCTATTAAATATTAAATATTACATTTTTTTTCTCAATAGACTGATTGATTCTCGATAGAGTGACTCGATATAAATCATTGAAATCAAAAATATTTCTACGATAAATAACATTGGGACGTTGATAATAGAACAATTGTCTTAGTCTTGAGACTTTCTATATAAAGATTATGCGTTTCGCGAGTTTTCTGCAAAACGCATAATCTTTATATATAACAATTGTCTGTCAAGCAAAAGATCATGTCCGGCTTCAATTCGTCGATCTTCTCATATATGAGAAATTCCGTAAAAATTTTCGAAAAAGATCATTCCATTATGACAGCAAGAACCAAAAACAAAATAAAATTGGGAAAATAAAATCATGATGATCGAATAATGCAAGGTTTGTGTTTGTTCAAACAAGATATTGGCAATTTGAACATGCGCTTGCTATTTTCATCGGAGATAACTGTTCTCATTACATAATATGAACAGTCATGATTTCTCATTATGATCTTCGATATCCACTTCCGAATTTAATAAAATACCATACAACTCTTCATGTCTCTTAGTGCACTCATACTTGAAAAGTGTGTTACCTGACTTAAATTGAGCATTAACATCAATTGTCCTTTGAGAAAAAAAGAAAACTATATTGGCTAAAACTAATTGGTATTAAATAATTAAAAAAATAATTAAATAAAAAAAAACATATGTGATTTACTTCCTCTTTGGTCCATCGTCCTTTATTTATATGTTTTCCCTGCCCGTAATTTGTGACACTGGGAAGTTGATTTTGCGCTTGACTTTGTACTTGACTGCCTTGGCTAACTGTACTGTACTCGTTGTCGGACTCTCCACCGCTGCTAGAATCGTATCCAGATCGAGACCTAAAAATGGTAAACAATGACCATGTAAACAATGATAGCGATGAGATAATTTATGCTGAAACAAATACTGACTGCTGTAGGCAGTCAGTTAATAAATAGTAATTTTTTGAATATAATGAGCTAAAAAGTCTCTAAACATGACTACAAGATTTAATTCACCCTCGTCCAAATAATATGGCATTACAATTCATTACAATGGCACGTGTTATCAGCGAAATTGACAAAGAAGATAAAAAAATACTCGATATTTTTAATAACAATAAGAAGTAAGAAATTAGATTGTGTCAATATCATTTCCTAAATGCTGATAATATAGCCTTGTAAGAAAATGAGTGTCTTCCTTCCTGCAACGTCGTTTATAATCATTCGCACGAATCAAAACTACGACAATACGAAAGCCAAATACGGAAGTTTAACGAACACGTATATCTTCTATCTATCCGGGAAATAACGGCTGAGACGGGAAATCACGGATGGGTGAATATCCTTCCTGCACCCGACTCTTCTTCTTTTTTGTCGCGCAACTTTTATTATCGCCACCCTCTCCTAATTTTGCCACTACCACTACTTGGGAAGCAATTCTGACCGCGAAAACGCCGGTTTTTTTGTGGTCACGAGCGACTTGATCTTCCTTCGCTTTGCGACTTCCTGTCACGTTTTGTAGGTAATTTGTAGGAGTGCTTCCTTATTAAGCTTTTGCATCCTTTACATACTCCCATCCCCGATCAAAAAGTCATTCTTTACAGTTTAGTGTGATGACGTAATTGTTAGGAAAAAATAGATTAAATGATTTAGCAAAACTATTAGCTTGCTGTGTGAATTTATAACAAAATATATATATTTGATGGATATATATTTGATTGATTTAATAAAAAAATTATGTCTAAACGATTATTATCAGTATACTAATTAAGTTCTTCTTTGCTATAAAAAAAAATTGTTAATGTAACAAGTTATTACAGTAAACTATTATTACAGTAAAACTATGTGCCATCATAGCTAGTATGTTTTGTTAAAAATTTTAATCTATATATTCTACATATTAGATTGATCTTCCTATATAGATAGAAAGTCATCCTTGCTGTATTAACAAAGTTTGTTGTTATTATAAATATGGTAACTTATAATATATCTACGCTAATTTTATTCAGCTGATATGACTTTGATATTTCATAGAAAACTGTTTATATATTACAGTTATAGATTTGCTGAATCAATGAAATCATTCTTAGTTATTTTAACAAGTTACTTAGTTTCTTTTTTCCATTAATTAATAATAATTTTATTTCACTTTATTAAAAAATTGCCAAAAACTGCTGTCCTTCATTTCAAAAGCGATATAATTTTTTCTTATTTTACATCTCAATCATCAAAATTTTTAGAAAAATCAAAGACTACAGAATGTCAACTCTCTTCTTCGGAAAAATCAGAATCCGATTTCTAGATTAATCATTGATAATTAAATCCTGAAAACCTAATTTTTATGAATTCTGGGGCACGACATGCTTTCGTAGAGATAGATCTATGCACTGTCCCACTGAATAACAACGCATCCGAGAACAGAAGGCAATGTCGTATGCTCCTCTCAGTACGTGCCATGCAATCTGCTCACCCTCACTTTTTCCCCTTTCCCTCGCCCCTAACAGCTGCATATGCCAGGGAGAATCCAGGGTGAGCGACTGAGAATATAGTTAGCTTATGCAACGATAGCAACGGAGCACCCGCGGACGTATGCGTGTGCCATAAACATATGTGTGCTGCAGATGGCCTGGGGTACCTATCGTCGCTTCATACATGCTGAGAGCCATCGATCGAAGCATCCTCGTCTCTAATGAACCCCTATCTTCAATCAAGTCTACTATAAATATCATAGGAGGAAAGAAAAATGTCATATATTGACAAAAAAAAAATGCTATACTTTCTAAGCATACTTGCTTAGAAAATAATTGTGAGTAGAAAATAATTTTGTTTGTTTACATAGAATTAATACCTTTGCGATTATTAATACTACTGAGTGGTGCACATGATAAATTTATTGCGTACGAAATACGATGCGTGACTCCAACGCGATTCATTTCAAGCTGCATGGTTGCTACGCATTTAGACGATACGAAAGATGAAGTTACGTCATCGCGAACGGTCTAACACTATGGAATGCAAACAAGCTAAAACGACACCACTCCCATTTAATTACGCTCGAAGAAAGAACCTCTCTCATAACGTTGCCCGCTATGATAAACAGGCCTGCGTGTAATATTAATCGCGTTGAATAACACAGTGAGAAAAATTGCTGGTTGAAAATAAACGAACCAGAAAATTCTGATTATATCTCAATCAGAATTCTAATTATACATCTCAATTGCAATTAGATTCAACCAGCACAAATTCTGATTTATCCATTTTCAACCAGAATTCTAATTAATGCAATTAGGCTTTTTTTCCAGAGTAAAAACTTCGTTTTATCGAACATAACACGGATATACTGATGACAAAACTATAATCGTCATGCCAGTAGATTGAGAGTACAAGAGCAGCAAAGCACGAAACGATAAATTAAGATGTTAATCGCACATCTCGACTAATAATTACAGTCGATTTTTATCTGATAAGTATCGATAGCATCATACCATGCAACTTTATTAATCTACCGAAAATATCATCCCTCCGCAGGTGTGGTTATGTTTACATCAATACCAAACACTTCTCGGAAATACATGAGAATTTATGTAAAACGCGTAAGAACATCGTAAGAAAACAAAACGAAAAAAGCATAGCAATCAGTAATTCTTGTCAGAATAATAATATTAAAAACTGTAGTTATTTATATATTTATATATTTTT
>Ga0157364_1007821_pt1 | contig 11081 bp, 2 predicted proteins | sample AttsexASBM2_FD_111476 | JGI IMG/M metagenome (GOLD analysis project Ga0157364, IMG submission 111476) | Fungus gardens microbial communities from leaf cutter ant in Ribeirão Preto, State of São Paulo, Brazil - Atta sexdens ASBM2 | ecosystem: Host-associated > Fungi > Mycelium > Unclassified ... | reverse complement strand
TAGAATTTTCATAATTTTTCATGATATATATTATATTATTAAAAATAACGAAACTTTAGATTTTTTTCGTTGAGTTTAAAAATAATTTGTAATCGAATTTCTTTTAGAAAAGCTAAATTTGGAAATTTTCAATGACGTTTCTATGATATATTCTAACTCTAGTTAATGTACTTTCTAAAATAGAATATAAAATGTATACGAAAGATAGCGGAATAAATAGGTAATAATACAAGGTCTATCATTGACGATAAATAAATAAATATTACGATTAAAATTAAAATTATCGAGTGGTCGGCCGCCGAGTGAACGCGTAATAAGGTCACCCGGAATTTATTTCATTGCGTTGCATATTATGCAAGTTGACGTGCAGTTTGATAAAGAGAGCAAGAAAGCAACGGCTATATTTATTACCGGCGCGCAACCGTTGTGCAATCGTTCAGGAATACACGAGACCTAGAAACAAGCGTACACGCAGGATAAGATACACGTTTTTTCCACTGCACATCAGATGCAGTATTCTACTAATTCGTTAAAATACCTCTTAAGAATGCAAGTATTGCATTAATTCTTTTGAAATATTTTTCAAAAGAAGAATTTTATACATTATTCATTATTATCCTGCTTCAAATATTTTTAAAATATTTTCTAATTCTTCAAAATCTCCGTGTCCAAGAAAGTTAAAGACGTTACTAAAAAATAAATAATACATCAGTTTTATATTACTTACAATACTGTTTTTTTTTTGTCAAGCATAGCCCCTATCTACATATAACAAAATGTCAAAGATTGAAAAAGCTTTCAGCTTTTGCAAACAACGTCGTTAATAATAATATTACAGATCAGTCTCATGAAAATTTGATAAATGTCACCTTAAACCACGCTGCCACATTTCTGGGACACCATTAACATATTCTACAATATTATAATTGTTTTACACGAAATCATAGAACATATTTAATAAATCTTCAGCGAAAAGTACGCGGGATCTCGTTGCGTGTACATTCCAAAATAATCTGTGCGTACGTTGCGACATAGAAAGAATGAGAGAAAGAGAAAGAGTGTGTGAGAGAGAGAGAGAGAGAGAGAGAGAGAGAGAAGAGTGAGGGAGAAACGAAACCACACACCGGATCTAAATTCCGTGAATAAATGATATTTCATTAGGGCGAACGAACGAAACCGGGGCTTTGTTGCGAAAACGTCACTGCGCGTTGTCTGTCTGTCTGTCGGTCACGCAACGAAAAAAAAAAGAGAGAGAGGAAAAGGAAAAAAAAGAGCGTGCGTTTAACACCGAAACCGATTTTCGCGTTCTCCGCCCGTTCGAAACGGAAGGCCGGCGACCCACGCGTACTGGATTAACTTTAAAAAGTACACAAAACCGCGCCGCGCAGCTCTCTTTTTTTTCTTTGATCTTCAGGAAAGAGTGAGAGCGTTATACTCGCGCGCGACTCCATCCCCTTTAAAGCGAGTTTTTATTTTCTCCGCGCTACGCGCGCCCCTCCCTTTTCCCTTCTTTGTCTCTTCTCCACGCTTTTCCTCTCCCTGTGATTTGCATTCGCTTCGGGGAAAAAAAAAGGGAAAACGATTATCTCTTCCGTCACGACAAATGATCTCCTGATTTTGAAAAAGAGTGGCGGAAGGGAGGAAAGGGCGAAGGTAAGACTCATGTTTCAACGCCGATGTAACTTTAATCCTTGAGACGCAAATCCTAAAGATGCGACCATTTCGAAAACAATTTCAAATTTTTTCTTTTTCTGTCAAATGCTTTATTTAAAAAAATACACCAAACAAAAATATATATATGATTAAATAATCTTTTTTATTTTTTTGCAATTTCTCTTCTAATAATAAGTTTTTTGCCTTTTAATAATGACGAATTCGCGAGAAACTGCATCGTTGTGGAAGAAAATATTAGTTAAGAGTTAAACAAAGCGCTTGTTCCGTTCCCTCCTTCCTCGCTAATTCCGTAGCGCAAAAATTGAAATCTGAAAGCCGCGAAATTACTTCGCGTTACATCGCATTATCCCGGTGGGATACGCGCGAACGAAACGCGAACGGAGTCGTGAATTTCGCGTAACTCAAATTATTTGCCTCGCATCCATATACATTAACGCGTTTTCGCGTTAGTCTTCTTTAAAGTTAACGTACGAGTCGTTTTTGTTATAAATCAAATTTCGAAGTATGACAAATTTAAAGTCGACGCTATACATGAAAAAGCTATGTTACAATTATTTAACGAAAATAAATTATAAATGACACTTCAAATCTGTTATAAAACGTTTAATCTGAACATTTTCGGATCCATTTTAAAAAGAAAAGATTTCAAAGAAATATCGCATTGCACTTACAGCTTTTCACATCTATCCTTTAATTCCTAGTAAATTAATATTAAATAGTATTTTTTTATTGACTCGTTTAATGGAGATTTTTATCATCATAATTTTTTAAAACACTTCTATCTAACACAGTAATAATTTATGTGTAAAATAGCTGTAATCTAAGACTGTTAAAGATGATTAATTTTTATTTTACAAGGTTAATTTTCAAGGTTGAGAAAGTTATTTTTAAAAAGTAATTGGTTTATTGTTACTCATTATCTATTAATAGAAAAAATAATTCATTACCCTGTTGTTGTTACTTAAAAAGTAACGAGTTGTTATCTTCTCAGGAATAATGACGTTTCTTTTAAAGTAATATACAGTCTATGTTGCTAATTGACTGGTTCAATACGAAATCTATATTGCGATTAATCGAAACATGGTCGAACATAACACTCTTTTCTTTTAAAACTCGCTTATGCCGGTCCCATACATATGTATTATATGCGTACGAAGATAACGATAATACTCGTTATCGTTACTCAAAAAATGACTACGTTATTATTACCGTTATTAATGAAAAAATAAACGTTGTTTCAAATTTGTTACTAAAAGGAAGTAACTGTAATGATAACGGTGTTACAAGGTAACGCGTTACTTCTCAATCTTGATAATTTCACGCAGTTCTGATTATATATCGAATTTGTATAATGTGAAATAATTTTCTTAAAACATAATACTTATGATCGTATTTATGAGATTTATATGTAATATGATGCTTATGGTCGTGTTTCTATTAGAGAACTGAAATTAGTTATATGTGTGTATACGTGTATACGTGTATGTAACATGATACATTTAATAAATAAATCTTGAGAATTAATTTACGTCGTAAAATCATTAAATCTTGAAAATTCATTAAATCTTGAAATTCATTAGAAATTATACTTCAATTAACGAATTTATATAAAATTTGTCTTGAGACAAAAACTTAAAGTTTTGTTTCGCGTAGTTTAATAATTAATTTTTAAGAAAAATTCATGTATTAATTTTGAATTTCATATTTTTTGGAGACGCAAAAAATGATTATTTATAGATATAAAAAATCTGATTGAAAGTTCAAAAGATTTTTAAAGTAACTAAAGTTATTTTCCGAATTAAATGGAGATAAACTTTTGTTTTTCAAACAATAGATTTTTTTCCAATACATTATAATCAAACTCAAACAAATAGCTATTAAAAAAAGGTAATAATTTGTATAATAGATTAAACAGTTTATTCTTATTAATTTATATATCAACTAGATTAAAATAAATCCTTTGATAAATTAGGAATTACTCTAGTAACAATATTTTTATTCTATATAAAAAACGTTTATTCAATCAAACGGAATCGTTATCTTAGATAATGTTAATGTAACAAAGTGAGTCGCAAAATATTCTATAATAATTCGAATTCATTTATCAAAATCAGTTTGAAACACACGAACGAAATATTCAGTGGGTATTTATTTCACATAGTAAGTTAAACATTTCAAGACTAACTATCAATAAGGCGTATATTCTCGGTGTTTGTTTGGCAACATACGCAAGGTCATTGCGCGTATTGTCATTCTCATGGCAAAGTAACGAACGGTTAGATAGTGGCACAAGCCAATTCGTCGTGTTATCTCTCGAAACGCGATCGCGACAGAGTATTAGAAGATATCGAACGTCACCGTGCCTCGTGATTGCAGTAAGCAATAATTACGCGCAATGGAGAATTCGCGAACATATCGAGACGAGACCTGCCTATCAAAACAGATATTTCGCGCGATTTATCATTTAGTCTCGGAACGATATAAAACGGGAAATATACATCACTGTTTCGTGTTATTTATGAACCACAATTATTTTTTTAACAATGCTTGAGTTCCAATGTATCCCGCGTTGCACTTTAAACTTTCTAAATGTGATTTGCCTATTTTGAGAGCTTTCCAGCAAGAGACACAAATTGACACAAGAGTCATTCCATCTTTGTTTCTTACTGATTATTGAATGATTCTTTACGATTGATAACGCGGAATAATGTGTGTACTCTCTAAAACTTTTAGAGTGAATCTCACTTTGAAGAGTGAAATCTCACTTTTAAAGATTGAAAATTGAGCCCCTCTTTTTCAAGCTCAATTTTCACTCTTTAGAGTGAGATTCTATTCCAAAGAATTTAGAGAATACGAATCAGCGAATTGGGTCATTCGAGAAGTAGTGATGCATTGAATTCTGTATATCAATAATTGATTTGAAACAGAAGAAACCAAATATTTAACGTATATTTATTTCACAATATATTTTGAATATCTCGTGGAAGGCCAGGCTGACTGAAATTTGCCTTGGTTTTTGCTGTGATTCAAAATAGAGATCCTCAAGTAAGAGATTGAACATCTATTTAAGCGGTATCCACAATGAGATTTTAAGATGTACAATTTAAGCTTTAAACCTTAAGTCATAAGAAATTCACCATAGTTGATTATTCTCCTTACATTTGATTGTGATTGATGAATTTCTTACGGCTTAAAATTTAAGTTTTATACTTCAAAATTTTAGACACCGCTTTAAACAACTTCTAAATTGGCTTGCCACATTTTTCTAGACTTGCTGGATAGAATGAAACAGATGCGTAAGTTATAGAATTAGATTTGTAAATATCTTATTCTATTTTATACATAATTTATTTCATTCAATCTTATTATTCATATAACAATGTTTTTATTTAAAAAAAAAATGTTTCTTAAGTCTTCAATTAAATGAAATTTTCTATAAGAGTTGCGAAAAATAAATGTTGTATAAAATTTGATTTCCTTATAAAAATTTAATATATATTAATATTAGCCAATTAATCATTTATTTTCAGTATTAAAAGTACTGTTAACAATATTTTTAATACTTAAACTAAGTAATTAATTGACCAGTATTAGTATTAAATTTTTATAAGGGTTATTGAATATTGAATATTTATTATTATTAACACTGAATCTTACAATATCTATAAAATTTTAAATAACATAAGTATCTAGATTATAATATAAAATAAAATTATTCAATATAATTTTTCAATATAATTATGAGAATATAGCCTTGATAATATTTGTATTATATAGTATTTTATCGTTATATACTTATGATAACAAACATTTACTATAGCGTGTAAGACATATAAAACTGATTGAGTGGACAACGTGTTAATTAATTTCCTCGATTAACGGTTGTAAATTCATCGTTTCTTTTATCGAAGCAAATATTTCGCGCAATTTGTTCATTTTACGAAATTAAACAGGGGATGCAATAATCACAGATTATTGTTTATTGCGATTTATATATCGCGACATAATAAATTTTTTAACAATTAGATTCGAATGTATCTCATTGTATTGCGCTTTGAATCTGCTCACTTTTGAACCGAGAGCGCGGAAAAATACGCAAATTGTCAAATGTTGAATATTTTCGTTGTGCTAATTTGCGAGATTTGCGGATTATAAAGCTTTGTATTTTTTTTTCGCGTTATTCTTCTGTCGCAATTATATTTAATAAGAAAATATGCATCGCCTGCGATTAACATCGGGGACGCCGTGTAAAGTGCCGTGTGATTATCCTATTTCGATGATTGGTACGCGTGATCGTAGATAATTAATTGCATTTTCGCGTGTGTTGTATTGTCAAGTGCAACAAATGAATCTAAGAGAAAGAGCAGGAGGAAGTTCGGAAGGCATCGTGCGATGGCGGAGCGATTGTGAAGTGAGTAAATTATTTTTTGACAATTTTATTTGTTACTTATAAAATTATTATTTATTATTATTTTATGTGCGGGCAACAATTATACTTTTTTAGATATTAATTATTTCAGGCATTGTTACAATTTGCATATTTTTCTATTTTATAGTTTCAACAGAGTTTCAATCTAATCGTAACTCCGCCGCTGTCTACCGCATCGGTGAGTGACATATTTTTTTACTTTATAAAGTAATAGAGCCGTATAAAAATTATATAATGTTTGCATATAATATGTAGATACATAAATTGATACATGAATATGCGTATATATGTATATATCAATTTAAAAATATATAAATGTTACATCTTGTAAAGATCTACATACTCAGGATTAGAACAAATTAAATACAATATTTAATTTTAGAAATTGCATCAATTTATTGAATACACATATATACGGAATGTCAAGCACAAGCAAAATTTTTAAGAAACTTTGATTAAGAATACTCTCTAAAAAAGATATGATATATCAATAATTTTATTTGATTAATTTTATATATATTGTACTTTATACTAAATATACATAAAACAGATGAATAAAAATTATTACTGTATAAAATATTATATTTAATTAAAAACGCACTAATAATTAATCAGCTTTGTAATAAATAAATCAGTAATCTAGCTTTTCGCAGTCTATGACTATTTGACTGATTAGACTTTGTTTTACCTGAATATGAATAATAAATTTAATACGTAATAGTTTAAATAACTATTTCATTGCGTAATATTCGACAAATATTTTCACGTCAGGGAACAATTATTTCGCTCTCCACAATCAATTGAGTGTACATTCTCAACTAATCAAAATGTGTTTATTAAGCCGTTTATAGATATCTCAAGATATGAAATTTTATTCTTATTCCAAGTTCTTCCTCATGTAGTTGATGATATAAAATTCACACAATGACTGTAAATACAGCTTCCAACTTTTTTCCGTCGAGTCTTGAAAGTATATATATCCTACAAGAATATAGATAAAATATATAAATTGTTATCCGTAGGCGTTTTCGTTGCTGATTCCGCAACCACGCGGAACGAAGGGGTTGGCAAGCCAGTCTCCCTCAACTCGGGAAGGGAATATCAAACGCAACATCGCTTCGCGTCCTCTTCCGCTGAATTCTCCTGTTTATAATTTAGTCCCGCGTCAGTTTCCTAGGTTCTTACGAATCAAAAGGGGAGATAAATAGAAATTCACAAAAAAAAAATCACTATTTCGTTTTTTATTTATAATATTATTAGATATATACAGAATATTCGACACACTGCTTTCCGTTAATTTATTTTTTCGCTCAAAATTGTTTCCTCTAATTATCGTATTGCCGGCGCAATAGCATTTAGCAAAATTAAGCGAATTCATAATATAATGCCGCAATGGTAGTTCCAACGTCAATTCTTTTTTTAAATCTCCAACTCTTATTGTGTGTGCGTGTATTTCGAGAAAAAAAAAAAAAGATCCATAATTATTTTATTTTCACCAATAGAAGCGGATTCCAAATTTCGCGAGCGATAATAACGCCACGCCTTGATCTCTTTCGACAATTCTCGGACATAAAATCAGTTTCAATCAATAAAACGTATATTTGCACGGCATTTCGAAAAATCACCGATTATATTTTCGATTACGATCTGCGGTTTGCTGAGAGCGCGAGATAAACATCGGGAATAATTTGTCTCTTTCGTACCAAGTAAACTTCTCTCGCGACAACACAATCGCCACTCGGGCAACGTCGTGCGCACACCTGATCGATCATAGGAAAACATAATTTCATTACGAGCCGGAATATTATTTCCATTAGAGCGTACGCTCGCTCCTATTTACACGGCCGCATTCGCTCGCTCGCTCGCTTTTCCACTCGCTATAGCATAACAATAACAATGCGGTGAAACGCGCACATGTGTGTGTCCTGTGTTCGTGTATATACGCCAGTTTGCGTCGCGGATAATCCAAAATTCAAAGGAAAGAGAGAAATTTATTAGAGAGAGTGGGATGCGGCGTGCGCCATTCGTGCGCGTTGAATTTTTCAATTTCTAGAAAATTATATTGTTGACAAAATTGTATATTCTACGTTACGTAATCGCGAGGTGAAAACTTGACGTGTCGAAACGTGGACGATCTTTACAATGACACAGTCGCTTATGAAGTCACGCACAGCGGGAGTCAATCAGCACTGAGAGAAAAAAACGAGCAATGCGAAAGAAATTTTGTGATTTCGACATTTTTATATTTCGAGCTTTAAACGCGTGCCTCTTTTTAGTTAGGAATATATATATATATAAAAAAAAAAAACCAAGTTTTAAAGCTTTTCAAGATTTTTCGTAAGGTGCCAAAATGGTCGATATAAAACTTGTCACCAGATTCAGATAGAATATCCGGAATGTTCTTTCATTTCGAAATTGTATTAAAAACGCTGGAGCTAATTTTATTATGTACTTTTACCCGGAAACGAGATCCGCAGTAAAATAAGATTCTACCTCTTCTCTTCTAATTCAATATCACACGAAACTGGAGAACGTCAGTTCCGTATCTATATTACTGTGGATGCATTAGAATATACAAAGCGATAAGTCAAGAGTTTGCGTTAGTGCAACATAGATGAATAGCTTTTTGAAGCTTGATTAACAATTTCGACTAACTCACGTATTCCTTGAGGATAAATAAAATGCGCAATTTTATAACCTATTTTCTCACGGAGGACTCGCCGGGCGAGCTAAAAATTTTCGACTAGCTCGTATCAAAAATTCGCAAAGGCAAAATCTCGCGAGTGAACGGTGCAAATTAACGTCCAGCGAACCACGGCGGTCTCATTAAGGGAGAGGGCGAGAGAGATAGCAGGAGAGAGAGAGAGAGAGAGAGAGAGAGAGAGGGAGGGAGGGAGGGAGGGAGAGAGAGCGAGAATTCCGTGTCTCTCGTCGGCCAAAATAACCGATCGATTTTGCACGTAATGTAACCCTATATATTATCCTGCGACGGTGCACGAGGGTGCCTTGAGATTTTCAATTGAATGCGTCACAGGACGTCCTTCTGGGCTTGGCGCGCTCGGGCTCTCCCCCGGCCGCGCCGCTCTCGGCCGGAATACTATTGTCACGGCGCGCGACCTACGATATTTTCCATAATTACCACGGAATAGCGTTCGCGCCCGATCTTCACGACAATGTCGTGCGCGCGATCAGAGCCGACTTCTCAGAGATAAATTTTTAATTTTCGAGACACCCTCGGGCCACCAGGCGAGCTGCGGTTACGGCGCTCGCGCCGCGATTTTGTCCGCCGGTTCGGACAAACATCGTCGCCGGCGAATGTTTCGTCCTGCTGCGGGCGATATTCGCGCGCGTAACGCACGCGACTCGGTCGCGTTGGACGGGCGCGATGTCACCGATGCGTCCTCTCGGTCCCGCAGAGGACGGAAGAACCCGCGAGCTGTCTGTGGCGACTCGCCGCGCATCGCCGAGCGTCGCCCGCGGCTCGCGCGCCGCGACAATACTTGCCCGGCCGGCGCTACGTATGGTATATTAGGATTAAAGTGGATCTCGCGTTGCGCTCCGTTCGCGGAATAAAGGGAATGCCACGATATTAAAGCCCGTGAGACAGGGAGAGCTACGGCGGTGTCCCGCCGGGTGCACGGCACCCCGAAATACCCGATGGTCCTTCGTATCTACCTGCCTACCTTCTACGCGACGACGCCCTCCGTCCGTAAAAATCCCATTCACAATTAAAGAGTTCGGAAATGAGTAAAGACACTGGCGATATTCGGACGATCGCTTTAGAAATATATTTAAATGCTTCTTTATTTCCTGAAATATGTATTTCCTGAGTGAAAATGACTACTATGTCCGCGTCGTACTTATTGTCCAAGTATTGATTAACATTAACATTTTCGTTAATTTCACTTAGAACATGAACTGTCTAACGTCTAATTCTATTAATGTAGATTAATTTTAATCTCGGTTTAATTTATTCTTTATCTTTTTCCTTAATTTTTAAAACTAAAAAAAGTAAGTTAAACCGAGATTAATCTACATTGGTGAAAATGGACATGAGACTAACGATAAAAACGAAGTAATAAAAATTGATACAATTTCAAATTACAGATTGAAAGTTATTAATATTCTTGGGAAGATAATTATATTGTACACGGAAAGAACCGTTTTTATTAAGTTTTGCTAAATCTAAAAATTTAGTTAGATATAGATTTGACAATATTTGTTCGATCATTAAGATAATATAAATAAGCACTTAAGGACCTATTTTTAAAATGTTAGAATTTAACAAACATTTTACAGATTATACTCTTTTTATACTTAATATCTATGTAAAATTTGAGCACAATTTTCATATTAGTATAAGTTATTTAATTTTTTTTCTCGATTCTTTTGTAAAATTATAATTTGATAACGAAATAAGAATTAAATCAAATTTTATATATATATATGTATACACACACAGACTATTAAAACAGTAATAAATATTCGTGCAAAAATTTATTTAGATCCATTTACTCGTTTAAAAGTTATTGACGTAAAAATTCAGAGAAAAATATGGTAATTTTGCTGCATAAAACTATTATAAATCAAATTATTTAATTGTTGTTTCATTTTTTGCAGTTGACTTTACAAGCTAATATCGTCAAAATAGCTATTTTTGGATAATTATTTGACTGATACTTTTAATTAATATTGTATAGATAAAAAAATCCTTAAACTGGTCGCTAGAATTTCAAAACTTCTTGCAATATTGCTTATTGTGCTTAAGCGTTTTAATTATTAATTTAATAATTAATAATTAATTTAATTTAATAATTCAACAAAATTATTTTCAAATCTATATCTATACATTTTTTAGACTTGGGTAAAATTATTCTTTCTGTGTAATAAAATATTTTTATATGAAGAAAGTTATTACTTTAGGCATAGACTTCCAGAGTAGCCATTATTGCTGCTGTATTTATCGCAGGATGACTCC
>Ga0157364_1007820_pt1 | contig 11081 bp, 8 predicted proteins | sample AttsexASBM2_FD_111476 | JGI IMG/M metagenome (GOLD analysis project Ga0157364, IMG submission 111476) | Fungus gardens microbial communities from leaf cutter ant in Ribeirão Preto, State of São Paulo, Brazil - Atta sexdens ASBM2 | ecosystem: Host-associated > Fungi > Mycelium > Unclassified ... | reverse complement strand
TAATTCTTAAGAGGAAATGTGTGAGACATTCTGTGTGTGTGTGTGTGTGTGTGTGTGTGTGTGTGTGTGTGTGTGTGTGTGTGTGTGTGTGTGTGTGTGTGTGTGTGTGTGTGTGTGTGGTGTGTTCCGTTGCGTATGAGTATACATGTATGTAAATGCAAATAAGAGTGATTTGAATTTTTTGTTATTGCGCGTATTATGTAAACATGAGTAATCATCTTTCAAATAAAAATGAATCTAGCTGCATCTTTACGTATCTATAGATTTGCCAAAAACATAATAACAATAACATCGGAAAAAAATAGGAAAGTGCATCGCAAATTATAAAACGGAAGTAATTCTATCTTCGATATCGCATGCACAACGGCCAATATGACAGCATTTATGCGACAAATTTTATGCCAGAATCCTAATCTTCCTCACAATTCTCTAAGTACATCGCAAATTTTGAATAGTTCTATGTTTTTAAAGGAAATAAAATAAAATGCTTCAATTTTAAATAATAGGATTAATGAAGCCATTATTACAAACCAAAATGATTTTCGTGCAGAGAAGAATATACTTGACAATATGAAATATTTGCTGTTGTATTGTTATATTCTGTAGTAGATTGGGATTCAGTTGACAATTGCTGAATTCAAAAGAGTTGAGGCAGTTCTTCTGAGAGGGTCAAACACCCACTTCCAATTTCTTCCACGCTTTCCAATCCGTTTGTTCCATGAACCGATACGCTGCTCATTGTTACGCCACGATGATCTGTAATAACCTACTAGTTAAAAAATCGCTTTAACATAAGCTCTCTTACTATGTATAATATGTTGCACAATTTATGTATGAGTACCCGATGTCTTACTTCATTTAAACTCAAGAAAATACAAGTTCGATTTCAAAAGTATCCATTTATACAGAAAGTGTCACGATTCAGATAAATTCTAACATCTATTCCATTATTACTGTGTTATTAATTATGCAATTTGCGATACAATTACATATTTTTTTCGAAAAGCAACTATGTATTTTCTTTGTAGTACTTCATTTGATTATTCTATGTATAAAAGTATTAAAGTTATAAAAGAAATGTCTTGTTTATGAAATATTTTAATAAATATAATATAAAAAAACAATAAAATAAAATATAAAATATCTTGTAAAATATTTCTTTTTCAAGCTTTCATTTTAGTCTGATACTTTTATTCGCAGAATGCTCAGAAAAATCTTTTACTTAAAAACAATACAATCATTTGCATTTAATTAACAAAAAAATCAATAAATAGAGATATAGATACATTATATTATTCAACTTTGATTTGTATCATTTTTTGTCTCTAAGAACATATTTTAAAAATCCTAATTGTGCAACACGTCCTTATATCATATATATATCAATAATGTACTTCTTATAACAGATTGATTAATCTTATCTTATTTTCAAAAATAATTAAGATTATTTTTTGTTCATTAAAAGAAATGATAAACGCGACAGTAAACAAAAGTTTAAAGCTTTATACAGGTACAGAATACGTCACTAACATTATATTGTTGTATCGTTGTTGTATCAAATATAGAGATAATTGACTACACATCCCTTTATCTTGTAAATTTACAGACATAAACTTAATATATAATAATAGAAATATAATATCAAATTAAACGATTTTGTATATATATTTTAGACACGCGTGCACGCACGCATGCACAGGATGTCTCATTTTTAATGACGACCTCAAATATCTCTCAAACAATACATTTTAGAAAAAAAATATTTTGAAAAAAAATTTCATGATTTTGAGAGGGATATAAGATGTACCATTGATTTGATATCTTAGGTTGTCAAGATCAGGACAAGGTCACTTTGAATTTTTTTAATGGAAACCATATTTTTCGTTACATATTCTTGTAGTTTACTTCGAGAGCTTTTCAAAACATCATAATAAATTTTTTCATTAAGTGTTTTTCGAGTTATAAGATACTTATGAAAGTTACAACAGTACGGTCGGCACAAAGTGGGTCTAACCGTCGATTAAAATCTCCTAAATGTTGTTCAAGATCATGACTTGAATAACATTTATCATGATCAAGGCTATTGGAAATTGTATCGCTTATTTTCATTTTTACATAAAAATGAATTTTCAGTGCAAAAATGAAAATAAGAGATATAACTTCTAATAGTCTTGATTTTGATAAATATTATTTAGGTCACGATCCTGAATATTTAAGAGGTTTTAGTCGAATACCTTGGGTAACGCTAATGCCGATAATACTGTAACTTTTAACTCAAAAGTCTTACAATTCGAAAAATACTTAACGAAAAAACATTTTATTACCTATAGCCCTGGTGAAAATGTTTCTCATAATTTTTATACAAATTGGGACATTTTTCAGAAATACTCAAAAATATTCGGAAAGTTTACATCTTCTCTCAGAATTTTTCATACAATTGAATTCTAAAATATGAATTCTGAAATTTCTCATCCAATAATTTTTAAAAAATATTAAATTTTTTAGATTGTATAATATTTCGTCAGAAATTACTTACAAAAAAATCTTAAAAGTCGTACGATTTTTCATAATTAACATATATGAAAAATTCTGAGAAAAGATTTTCTAAGAAATGTTCCAATTCATATAAAAAATGAGAAAGTATAAAATTAATAAAATTAAAGTTATAAAATTAAAGAGAAATTCTTTAATTTAAAAAAAAATTATATAAAAAATTCTGAGAAAAATTTTCATCAGGGAGTGTTTTGAAAAACTCTCGAAGTAAGCTACAAGAAGACATAATAAAAAAATGGGTCTTAAAAATTCAAAATGACTTTACCTTAACAATGTTACCCAAGATCAAATCAATAGGTACTATCTTATGGCACCCTTTCGAAATCATGAAACTTTTGTTCGAAACATTTTTTTTCTAAAATTTTTCTCAAAAAAAAAAAGGTAGAAATTTCGAGCTTTCAAATATTTTTTCGCTTTTTTATCTGCAATCATTTTTCACTGAGTTAGTGTTTTGAATACTGCACACTTTTGAGTGTATTTGAAAGAGTGTTCCCTATTTTTTGTTAAGTTGTGTATACACACACACACACACACACACACACACACACACACACACACACACACGCGCGCGCGCGCGCGCGCGCGCGCGCATATATATATATATATATATATATATATATATATATATATATATATATATGACTAATAAAATACTCAACTGGGACATACTCAACTGTCTTAAGCATTGGGGACAAAAAATATTGCGAAGTGTTTTATTTTGAAAAACATCATGTAAGTATATTAGTTTTTAGTTTTATGTTAAATAGACATGCTTTTTTCCGATAATTATTTATTTTTTGTTCTCCAAGATTTCTTAAGAAATCTACAATTAAATTCTAAACAGAACAGTCTCAATATAAAATATGTAAAACAATTGTTATTTAATATTGATTGTTATCTAATATTGCAATCTTTTTCTCGCTGGTACTGATACAAAAGATGATCTACTTTTTTTTTACACTCTTTATTATATAATAGTGACTTTCATCTTCGAAAATATTACATTCGAAATCAATCATATTAGACGAAAAACTATGGGTGCATTTAATATTATATATGACTACTCACCGAGCGTTCAGTGAGCGATTGTAGTACTGAATGCACCCTATGTATTGCAATCACTGCATCATTTTCATATTATTCTCTAATATACTCTTTATCTCAGCGATAACTTCAAAGATATTTCAATTTATTAACTAAGTAAATCCATGATATCTTGCGTGGATGAATTAGATTTGTTTATTAATGCATTAGTTTGCGTATTAATGGATGATGTGAGAGGCTGCAAGGTTCCAGGAAAGTTTAAGTTTGGCTTAATCTCTGGTTGTGTCGCAAAATTTACGTTATTCTGAGGAGCGATAGAATTCCACACCAAGGATTGTGGCGAGTTCCAGTTCATGGGTGTACTCATTCCATTGGAATTCCAATTCATTGGTCTATTCGACATTGATTGCGAATTAAGTGTCGGAGACGTTAAAAATTGCGATTGCGTTAGACTAATGTTATTATATTTATGTGCAATATTTTTAACAGTCGATTGTGACATAGTCGATCTTGACATTGACAAATTTAATTCATCTAGATTATTTTTTAGCAAAGTCGCAGTCAAATCCTTTGGTTGCGATTTTAAAGATTGATGTGGTACAGCTTTAGGAGTTAGCATAGGTTGAGACTGCATTCTTTGATGTGTTTCTTGTTGTTGAATCAACCTAGAAAAAAATTATCAATATTTTAATATTACAATTAATGATTATGCGAATATATTTAAAGAAAATATATTAAGTCTTTGAAATATAGTCAAGATATACCTGAACTTGTCTTCGATGGTTAATCCATTCTCAATATTTACAGTCTTAGAATTAAAATTAGCATTCGGGGACAGCATTTGGTGCGTTAAATTAATGTTGCTTAAACTGTTGTTTTGCATAAAGGTGGTTGAAGTCACTTGTGAAAGCGCTTGATCGAGTTGTTGCGTCTCACGACGCACAGCATCCAATTGACGTAATGTCTCTCGATGTTCGCTGGTTACTCGATTTATCATATCGACGACAAGAGTGGAAAGTGTCTCATATTGCGACATGCTAAGATTTTGTTCTATACAGAGGGGTAACAGAAACGGTAGTACCTTTGTTGCCAATATTTCTTTGCCCATACCTAGCTTACTATGAGTAAGTAGCATTCTGTAAATACCTAGCAACATAAAGAAAAATATTTTTCTCAATCTTTCCAATAAAATTGAGCAGATTACAATAAATATAAAATATATTAAAAATTTATTTTTTTATATATTACCAATAATAGCCATTAAAATTGCTGGTTCGCCAGAATGAGGAACTTCTTGGAGGAATGGTAATATCTGATCGAATATCAACCAACGATCAAAGCTTGGCAACATTTTCGCGAGACATAGCAAACAATTAACACGTACTCCAAGACTAGTAGATTTCTTTCCTGGCGACAAACATATTTTTTTCATCCGCGGAAGTATGGCATTTTTTATAACTGGTCCCTCAATCATCGTCACAATATTTGGTAATGCCGATAGGCAGAGTTCTTGGAGCTGTTCCCATTCGGATTCTAATGCACGCAATAACATAGGCACTATGTCGGTCTTAATTACATCCGTGGGGCACAGTTTTAATAACAAATTTACTTGTTGCATGAGAACCAAGCTAATCTATTAAAAAAATATATTCGTTGTACAAGGATTTTATCATCATTATCTCTTACTTTTATTTTATTATATCATTTCATTATTCTACTTGTGAGGAAAATATATACTTACTTGTGGTGGATCTTCCAAAGCAAGAACAGGTTTTAGATTAGGTAAGATATGTTCTCGGAATTCTTCTATCTCGGAAACTTCCATTACTTGCAGTATATTCGGCAATACAAACGGTATCATAGGTGGATTAACTAACTCCTTATAAAGAGCAGGTAATACTCTATGTAGCACAACTCTATGTGGCAATTGTTTTAATAACTGTGGAAGACCTTTGTAAAATTGCGATTTCTGAAGATTATCCCATTGAAATAATTTGTCCAAGTAATTTAACGTTTTTACGCCAATGTCTGTGAAATATTCGATCTGCAATTTATGATAATGGAGTAAATAATCATTATTTTAAGAATATTTTTTATTTTCAAAATATTTTTTTATATAATTTCAACTATTTAAAACAGATTTTACAAATTTAATACATTTCACAGGAAATTATTTAGAAGTAAGTTACTTTGATAAATTGATGAGCATCTAATCGTAATTCAGGATTATGACTCAACATGAGCTTTACAGTATCTCTAAGTGAATCAGGGATTGGAAGAAGTTTTGCCGAGACATTACATCCCTTGAAATTTTCCAAGAAACGTCGACATTTTTCGAAATCATTATGAAATTCCTGCAGCGGTTGATATTCCGAAGAATGTATCGTATATATCAGTATACCCAAGGCAAAAATATCACTAGGTGGTCCGTTACTACTTGCTAAAATACACTCTGGCGCTTGGTAATTTAACTGAGGTTGAACAACCGCAGGGAGCGTAGAATCATATTCAAGATAAGACCATGATGACTGCAATAAAAAAAAGATGATTCATGGAAATGCAAAGTACAATCATCAATCCCAATATTTATTTGGTAAAATAAATGATTTAATTAATAATAATTGCTATATGAATCTATTTTTGATTTATAAAATATAGACTATAGTATAATCATTATATTATATTAGTCTTCTTAGTTTGTTATATTAAAATATAACCGACAAATATTCTCATCACTTAATGAAATTCCATACCTGTTTACCATCTGAATTCTGATTTAAGGCACAAAAATCAAAACCAAATATCTTCCAAGCTCCATGAATATTGATAACAATCGATTCTGGACATAAATTCCTATGTAATAATTTCACATCACTATGCAAAAATGCCAAACCTTCTCCCAGTTGTAGCAATCCATATCGTATCTCTATGTCAAGCAACTTGTAACCTTTCAAGTGTGCTGGAATTGGTTGATGTATATTCTCGTAATTACCTACAATGTATTTCACATATATCCTTATTAAAATAGCTTCAAGTAAAACATTGCAAAATGTAATTTAGAGTGTTTCTCAGCAAGAAACACAGACAATATAATGAATCATTATGTCCTTATTGTTTGCAAATGTCAAATAAATATAAAATAATATAAAACAAATATAAAATAATTATATTTGTATTAAACCTAAACTCTCTTTGCTTTCTGTTTCTTACTTTCTGTCTCTTAGCTTTTCCCTCTATTGATTGTTTTATCAATTGTGTATTATATCATGTATTTCTTATCAATTTCAAAGTTTACCAAGTTTTATCTTGTAGCAGAAAACAAAGAAGGATAAGACAAAAAAACAAGAGATAAACAGAAATAAAAAGAAAAAGAAGGAAAGAGCACATTTGTAAATTAGACTTTACATTATATCACTTGTGTCTCTTACTGAAAAATACCTTCAATTTCTATAGCATGAAATTTATATAAAGTCTACCTAGTACATTAGCCAGACTAGCAAACACTGGTTCAGTCGCAAATGCCAAACTGTCCCTTGATTCTTCCAATGGGTGCTGTACAATCAAAACCTGTGGATGTCTCAACTTTGTCAATTGCATAACACCCCGTTTTAGAGTTTCTAGCACGAGCTCCCGATCTGCCCTGGAGGACCATCTCTCCAGCATACGCTTTTCAAAAACAAAAATTGCTGCTTCTTGCTTGGTGGACTTCTTGTAGCCGCTATAGATCTTCCATAGCAATCCTGGCCCAGCACTCGCCACATGAGCAGTTGCTTCAAACTCTCTGGTGACTGGATTGCCAGGGAGAACACTGGACAGTTGCGATAAGCCATATGCTGTATTTTGGACAGTATTAGTGATAGTGTTGCTAACTGTATTACGAAGTTTGTTTAAGACGTCCATCGTGTATCAGCTATTCAGATGTCACCGATGTCACCAATGAAAAACGCACACGCGTGAAATGTCAGAAAAAACACTCTAAAATATCGAAACGATTATCCAACTACTTTAGATCAATATTTGTATCTCTACATGAATATCTCACAATGAAGCTAAGGTTACAGAAATCGTTACCATTTACTGTCATGAATCATACAGCATAATTTGTGACTCCAACTTTGATAGACACACCTCCCACACTCCCGGTCGTAAAATTTAACCAATTACAATTGAATGCGAGAAGAATAATCGACTATGATTCGTCCATTTCTTATGGCTAAATGCTTAAAAAAATCTATTGGATGCATTCGTTTATGCAGTTATTGTCACAGATATCATTCGTTTATTCTAGATAGAGAGTGCGATTCACTTGACGCTACAAATGCTTTGAAGCGTTTAATTGACCAATTGGAAAAAAGAATTTTATTAATTGACCAAAAAATGCTTCGAAACATTTGTAGCATCAGGACTATGTTCTGCACGGTCTATAATGGGCAGTAGCAGTAGATTGAGAAGATGTAGAAATCGACTAATCATAGTTGAATGTGAGAAAAATAATCAACTATGATTAGTCGATTTCTACGCCTACTTCTTAATCAATTGTTACTACCCATGTAGATCATGCATTCCAAAACTTCCTCTCCGAGGAAGATTTTACTTTATATGCTATAGTATACGTTACGTGTACTATATATGTCGATAAAAAATTTTCTTCGAAATTTTGAAACGTAGCCAATGAGTTCTATATATAAAGGGACCCCAAAATTGATGATCCGAGTTTTTGATTGGCAGTCTGATATGTATTCTGATTGGGTACCTCCTTTTAAGTAAAGTAGCCATATTGCGTTGGGGCCCCATTCTTAAATAAATATCGCACATGAAAATAACAATTCCGTATACAATCGACCAATCATAGTCGAGAAACTATCATTTTCGTATGCGAAAATTATTCATATGCTCAAGAATAGGAGCCCTGGGGATCGAAAATTACAAAAGTGAACGAATTTATTAGAATACTGATAATTTCATTGGTTCATACGTAAATTTGCTCACTTGTGTAATTTTCACCTCGTTTCAAGATACAGAATTGATTACATAAGCTGTGTAAAGGCCATTCCACACAAACTTGCATAGCCACATAATCATATGCATAAAGAAACTTATCCAATCACATTTCTATCATAAAGACATAAAATACGTAAGATTGGATGTTTTCTTTATGCACACGTTTATACGGCTGCAAGTTTATATAGAATGGCCTTAAGGCTTCACAATAAAAGGAACAGAGAACAGAGAATAAGAATTTTAACCTATCAGAAATCATATATTGTGGAATACACAGTTTCTGATAGGTTGAAATTCTTATTCTCTGTTCCCTGTTCTTTTTATTGTGCGAAGCCCCTGTAATGCTTGCAACGCTACAGTACCCAGTATCGAATGAAAACAAATAGCTTTACGATGTCATCAACGAGATATTATTAAAGATCTTCGACACTTATGGAAATTTGCGGACCTGTTGAAATTTAAGTGATTAAATAATAAACTATCCAGCAAACGAGAATAGATCAAAATGGATTGAAATTTTTTTCTATCCGAATGCGTATTTTAAATAGCGAATACTTTTCTTTGAATTTAATTGGATTCAATTAGATTCAATTGGATGCAATTAGATTGAAAAACTGCATTTCCTATTCAAAATATTGAATTGAACATATTCACAACATTGTGTGTTTTTGCACAGAAAAAGCTAATATTATTTTTAGAAAGGCATAGAGATATACTCCATGTAATTCTTATAAATGAATAAAAATCAGGATTAAAAAGCATTCATTTTAATATTCGTGAATCAATATTTCTGAAAATCTGAATCCATTTCAATTCATTTCAATCCATTCTCGTTTGCTGGGTAATAATATAGTACTAATTTCATAATTTATTAATTTTATAGACACGTATACATGTTTAAAATTTAATAATACTCGATTTTTATTTAAAACTGATTTTAATGATATCATCCGAGTTTAATTATCAATAGAGATACCCAGTAAACGAGAATGGATTAAAATGAATTGAAATTTTTTTCTATCCGAATGCGTATTTTAAATAGCGAATACTTTTTTTAAATGTAATTGGATTCAATTGGATTCAATTACATTCAATTGGATGCAATTTTGGAAAAAACTGCATTTCCTATTTAAAATTTTGAATCAAACAGTATTCACAAGAAAAAGTTAACATTATTTTTAAATTGAAAGGCATAGAGATACGCTTCATGCAATTCCTATAAATAAATAAAAATGCAGGATTAAAAAGCATTCATTTTAATATTCATGAATCAATATTTCTGAAAACCTCAATCCATTTCAATTCATTTTAATCCATTCTTGTTTGTTGAGATCACCTACCAATATGTGTCTCCATGTGTCTTATTATAAAAAGTTACATATATACTATATGTATATATACAAGACATTATTATAAGAAAGTAAGTGAATAAATTGAAATATATGGTTAATAATAAAAAATTATAAAATCCATTATTACATGTTTTAAAAGAATAAAGAAAAACATATAATATCATTTACTCTTTAATATAAATCCTTAAAATAATGTTTACAGTTTATTAATTATTATTATTAATTATATATTATATATAAAAGTACTTGAAATGCAATTTATTTATAGAATACAAGATGACTTATTGTGTACCAAGTGTACCAATTCTTCAAAAGATATATTCTTCAAAGGATATATTCAATGCTTGCCAAGACATAGAGAAAAGAAGGCAATGACTAAAAAACATTAATAAACTTGATGCACATCCTTTAAAGATCTATGATGTATGCAAGGTAAGCTTTATTTGTTGTCATTTGCAACATTTACAATCTTTGTTAATATTGATTTTAAATATTGAGAACTTATATTACTATTTATTTTTTAATTTTTTACTAATATTATTTATATTGGACAGACACATTTTGAATTAAAAGTATAGGAACGGCAAAAAGAAATTGATGTTATGCAATTCCAACGATTTTTTCATGGAAAATAGATATACACATACTCCTCAAATGGATTCTACTTCTGTGAATGTAATTTTTATCATAGTATACAATAATATTTATATGTGTGTATTGCTCATTTTCATCAATGTAGATTAATTTTAATCTTGATTCAACTTATTCTTCATCTTTTTCTAAAGATTAGAAAAAGACGTTAAGATTAAAGTTAATCTACATTGGTGGAAACGGGCATAATTTTTACAATTTATATCACTAATATATACTTTATAGTATTGGTTGTCCATTTTAGATCGATGTTAATAGTACGGCATTAAACGAAAAATTGTTGATTAATTTGATGGAAAACAACACAATGTAATTTTATAAATTTTTTTATGAATAAAATGCAAAATATAAGTTGTCTTATTAGGTGTACAACTTTGCTTCCGCCGTTTTTTTTCCGAAATTCGAGGCTTTATTGTAAAAAACTGATTATACATTTATGATTCAAAGTATTGTCCATCGCTGGCCACTACTTTCTCCCAT
>Ga0157364_1007819_pt1:0-10000 | contig 11081 bp, 6 predicted proteins | sample AttsexASBM2_FD_111476 | JGI IMG/M metagenome (GOLD analysis project Ga0157364, IMG submission 111476) | Fungus gardens microbial communities from leaf cutter ant in Ribeirão Preto, State of São Paulo, Brazil - Atta sexdens ASBM2 | ecosystem: Host-associated > Fungi > Mycelium >... | reverse complement strand
CGCATGCTAGACAATTCCGTAACTGTCTTTGCACGCCTATCGATAGTTGTCGGTGTCATTGCGCAGATATTTTATATGATGAAAAAGCTGCGCAACAATTGTCCCGATAATTGTCGGTAGCCGTATAAAACAGTTACAGAATATAGGTCCTAGTCACATTATATTTGAAAAATGAAGAATTAAAGAAAAAAGATTTTCGCGTGAAAAATTTGAGTGGAACGCAGATGTGTTAAAACTTGGATATTTTAAACTTGTTTTAGGTTTGCGAGGAGACACTGGCGGAGCACAAAGAAAGACTAGCGGAACTACGCGGTTTGGTGGCACAGATCGCATCGGATGTGGGTTTGGACGCTGGTGGACCGCTGCACTGCGAAGTTGAAGCGCTAGGTCAACGACTCGAAGATGTTCGAGAAACCTTGTCGACCCTCGCGGACACGGTGGATGCCCGTGTCCTCAACCAGGAACTTGCCCGCGGTGATCTATGCCAGACGAAAAATTTCCTGGATTCGGTCCAACAGGTACATACCTCCGTTCATGCTGCATCTGTTTCTGTCTAACTGCATGCAAGTCAAGCATCTTTCATTCGTTTTAACGCGAATACTCGAACATTATGAGTGTCAAGATAATTATCTCATAAAGATTTAAAGATTAAAAAAAACTATAGATTTAAGAAACTCTTTTCTCTATCCTTAATAAAACAAAGAAAAATAATTTTATTACAATAAATTATAACAAGTATAAGATATTGCAATTTTCATGTCGAAATAGAATTATAAGCATATACATGATGATAGTTTCACATATTTTTCTCGAGTGTGTGTGTCCGATGTGCTGATTAATCCTGGCACGTACGTGCGAAAGGCTTCAGGACCTTGAAGAACGAGACCTTCCTCGAATTTCTCACAGTTAAAACATTTTTCAAGGATCGATGTACATGTTCCCCTGCGCTTGGAAGGTGATAGTTAGAACCGCGGCGTTAGGTCGCTTTAGTCTGACGTACTAACGCGTCCATCAGTTGTTGAGCGGCGCACCATTGGTGCTTGGCACAACCTCGATCATCGCTTCGCACGCGCGTTTATATTTTAATCGCGGTAGTTCCGAAACAATTTGTTATGTCAAGGCCGAAGGGCTTAACCCGTGGTGGCAATTACATCAGTCACGAAATCCGCAACAGCTGAATGGCTGCAACACTCGTGCACACAGCGTCGGCCGAAACTTTCGAACTTGAGAGCGGCGCCGCGCCGAGTTCCGTTTCCTGACGGAATTTACGGCGTGCATCGTCAACGTCGATCGACAGATAAAGGCGATTCAATACGATCCTACTTGCTAGGAGAATATAACAACGTTACTACGTTGTTAAATCACGATTCCTTCGAAGCTTAGTAAGAACGATACTTAATCAGTGCATCGATTGACGTGTCGAGAATTCACGGAACCATTCATGCGCATCAAATTAACTCATAAATTTTTTTCTATTTCCCTGTCCATTTTTTAAAGAACCCGTCAAATAATCGATCGTAATCAGAAGAGCTTGTCCGTATATTTTTCAGAGTCTAACAGCGGTGGGTCAAGGCGAGTCTAACGAACAACTGACGATATTACGAAATCATCTACTCGCGTTAACTCGAACCGAGCCGCAGCTTCAATCCATCAAGGATCGCGCGTTAGATGTTTCCGTGCAAGAACCGTCGGTGGTTGAGGTGGTCCAGTTATGGCAACGCGTATTTCAAGAAACCTTCCAGCAGTATCACCGTTTGTCGACACGATTAATCCGTTCGCAAGACGTGATTGCTGCGTTAAAGCTTTGGGAAGAATATTTGACGCATGTGCAAGATTTTCTGTCGAGCGGTATGCCTGGTGATTATAACAGTTTATCGGAGCATCGGAATCTCTGCGAGGTTCATCGAAAACTTTTGCCTGAGCAGCAGAATCTCATTTTAACGGTGCGACAAGAGGAAGATCGTGATCGATCGATTACCGAGCAATTCAATGCTTTAACAAATCTTCACAATGAGACATTGGCGAGAATATTGGAGCGACATACGACAGTGCGTGACAGAATATCGGCCTGGGATAGATATAAATTAGATCAAAGAAAATTGTTGACATGGTTAAAGGAAGTTGAAAGAGAACGGCAACGCATGAACCTACAATTCATCCATTTGAGAAGGCTTGAAAAGATTCTGCAAAGAATTCAGGCGCTGTTGGACAAGATGCCAGTTGGCGAGAGTCAGATAGAGTCTCTTCAGGAACAACAGGAGTACCTCCTAACTAATTGCGACGAGGCGCTGGCCGTCTCGATACGCATGGAACATGCTGCAAACGTACAACGGATCGCAAATTTGCGAGCCGGTTTGGAAACCTGGAGAGACTTCGTTCAACGAGTACAGAAATTGCATGAAGAACACGTCAAGCAATCTGAGATGATCGTCATGACCTTCCAGGAAATTAGCCAAACATTAAGCGCGGGCTTCCATGCGGGACTAACAAGTCTATCCAGGACGAAAGAACAACTCGACTCTCTTGAACATTTGAGAACTCGTCTAGCTAACGCGCAACGCAATTTGGAATCTCTTGGTGTAATCACGGAACAATTGAGAGAATGTTTGAGTCCGAGTGACATGAAGACATTAAATCAACAAGACGCGCTTCTGACACAACAACATGGCGATCTTGAATACCAATTAGCTTTATTATCATATAGACTCGGAGAACGTTGTGCTCTTCATGATCGATGGGAAAACAGATTAAATAAATTGTTGTCGTGGATGGAAGATGCAGTGACCAGAACGCAGAACCATGACACGATGGCATTGGACGAACCTGAAGAGGCATTGAAGCGACTTGAATGCGAATTACAGACGGAGATGAGTTTGAAACAGCGCGAACTCGAGTGGTTGCAGAATACTGGGCAAGAGCTAATAGAAGTCGCCGAAGAGACAGAGAAAGCAAAACTCCAGCAATCCTTAGACGAAGTCAACGAGAAGTGGAATCGTCTAATGGCCGGAGGTAAAGCAAGAGCTAACAAGCTGATCGATCTAATTCAAACTATGAATTCATTGCTCAAGAGGATAGCTGATTTACGAACTTGGCTGACCGGCATCGAAAGTCAGCTATCAGAAGTTATCATTATTGAAAAATTCACACAGAAAAACATCGATAAAAAGCTCGAAGATCACGACCATCTCAAGATCACTATTGAGACTGAAAGCGGTAATATCGGCGAGGTGCTAAATTTATGTGAAATCTTGTTAAACGATTGCAACACGTGGAAAGCTTCTTTTAACATAGACGCGATAAAGAACGGTATGGAAAATATAGAGAAACGATGGAAAGCTGTATGCATTAAATCTACCGAGCGCAAGCGAAAAATCATGATGATTTGGAAGCTGTTGCAAGAGTTGGAAAAAACCAGATGCGAGCATGAACCATGGTTAGTAAAAACAGAGAAATCTCTGTTGGAGTTGGAGAACGATCTTACAGAGATCTCGAAAGAAGAATCAAGAAAAATAACCGAGAAAGCTAAATCGATCGCCAAAGATATCGATGCTCATCAGAAGGCCTTGAAAATCCTAGAACAGATATTTGGACGTCTGGCCAAGTCCGGATTGGATACCGACAACTTTAGATCTCTTACGGCCGAGACACGGAAGATCATTGATAGATGGTTGGTTCTGGAGACAAGAATCAACGCCATTATCTCGAGCATTCAACGGGAACAAAAGACTTACCGCGAGTTCGTATCCACACATGGTACTGCAGTAATGGGCTTGACGCAGGTGGATGTACGCCTAACGCAAATGCAACATCTCGCCACACCTGAGCAAAGAGCATCGTTGCGACGAAGGCGTCAACAGTTGAGTGAAATCGAGGAAGAGCTCGATACTCAAAACGTTACGCTACGCAAAGCAGATGAATTAGCATTACGAGTTATGCAGGAGAGCAATCCTGACGACGTGGCCGCGATTCAGGAACTGGTAGACGAATATCAACTTTTATGGCGGGATATCAAGTCACGAGTAATCGCGCTGAAAGCGGAACTGGAAACGCAAGAAAGATCGGAGGTCGACGAGGCCGTGCAGGTAGAAACTTTGAAATTTGAGCGAGATACCGCGGTTCAAGTAGACACTCTACCAAGACTCATCAGAATGACTTCATGTGATGCATATTTGATGGAATTGGAAACTGCCCTGAACGAATGCAACAATGCCCTAAGTGCTTTGGAAGCAACGGTAACACCTGATCCCGTTTCCGGTCCTGGGCTCAACGCGGCTGCTAAAACTATCGTAAGATTTTTATTTTCAGAATTTTATTTTCAATTAAGTATAGTTTTTGTTATTTTATTAAAATATCACGGGATTATTACAGGCTAAACTAATCGGAAGTTGCCAATCCTCGATAGAACTGGTACGCCATCTTCATAATCTGCTCATGGAAGACGACAAATTGAGTTTAGGAATTGCTAAAAGTAGTGAGGTAACAACACTAATAGCTCGATACGAAACACTCATTGCACTAGCAAGAGCACGTGAACAGCAAATCAGAGAGCTCAGGTAAAGTTTCTTTCACGCTCACTTCAATTAAATATCTAATGCATTTTAGGTTTTGTAGTAAGCAAAGATTGCAATAACATTTTTTTATAAATTAATCTTCATATGAGCGCAAATTTAGAGAAAAAAATATTTATAGAAAAAAATTAATTAAATTGCGAAAGCTGTAGATAATATATATAAATCAGGCTTGTTCAATATTTTACTCGCAAAACGCTTTCATTTCTTCATTGTTTCATTGAACAAGACAGTGTAAAAACAAAAAAGAATAAACTCATGAGATAGCTTTAACATTGTTTTTGTTTTTTCTCTATCTCATTCAACGAGATAATGGAAAGATGGAAACGTTTATTCATGAGTAAAGTATTGGGCACGCTTGCTGTAAATACACGATTTTAATTACATCACGCATAAAACTGTCTTTTTATCTTATTAATATGGTTTACTTTCTGAAAGTTTAAAACACAATATCCTAAAATAATTAATAACTTATATACACTAATAAGATTATGTATATAATATTGATAATTCTTGCATATATTTGTATGATATTCAATTTTAACAATATCTAATTATATGTAGATAATCATCCATTTATGTCATTTTTAATATTCACAACTAATACTGAAGAAACAATTAATAAAGTACAATATATTATATATACTGTTACGATTCGTATCATGAACGTTTTTCTCTTTGTGTTATTTAAGCTTCATTCTTTTGCTAATATAGATGCATTAACACTGCCTTGCAATAATTTTTAATGCGAATAACGCTTAGCAAAGCCAATTATAATAATGCTTATCCCTTATCATATACAGATCGCCAGTCACCGATGCTTATGCTTTTCCATGTGACCAGTGAGTAACTATATAACAATTAAATTCAATAAAATAAATTTATTTTATAAATTTATTTTACTAATAAAAATATTCCCGAAAAACTTTAAAGTTTTAATGTTTCTTATATAATAAAAAATTTTGTGTACCTAATAAATCTTCTCAACTTTCATAAATTAATTCATAATCTCTAATTAAACAAAATTGAATTACTTGCAACTTTAGCAAATAGAAATAGTCATATAATTTATGCTAAATATATGATCTTAAAACATTTATTAATTAAATTATAGTTATAATTTCGAATATATTGATATAATCACAATTATCACAATCATTGCAGTGATAGTGGCAGATTGACCTGTCCATTATGTTCTCGTCGTAATTGGGCTCAACTGGACAATGATTTATGGCGTTTGGACAAATGGTTGGAGTACGCCGAGGGTACGCAGAGTGAGCAGCATTCGCCGCCCAATAATATAGAACAATTGGAGGATGTAATTCAGGATCATCGCGAGTTTCTATTGGATCTCGACAGTCATAGGAGTATTGTAACGAGTCTGAATATAGTCGGTACTCACCTAGTCGATCATACTGAAGATACGGAACGTGCGAAGGAGCTTCGTGACAGATTGGCTGTGGCAAACAGCAGATGGGAGAAAATTTGTACAGCTGCTGTGGAATGGCAGGATCAGTTGCAGCACGCCCTCATGACGAATCGCCAATTTTATCGTATTATAGAAGAATTATTAAGTTGGCTCGAACGCACTGAGGTCAGCATTAGAGCAAGCGAACCAATCGATTTGACCGAATCTAGCAATATCCTAGAAGCAAAATATAATAAATTTAGGTAAAGATCTCTATCGATTTTTTCGCAAATCAACGCTATCAATAAATGAAATATATCAAAGTAGCTGAATTTATATAGAAAATTTGTATAGCAAATAATATATCAAAATCTATTTTAAAATTATTTTATTCTTATTTTAGGGAACTGCGAAGTGATCTGGAGCGTTGCGAGCCGCGAGTAATATCGTTACAGGATGCAACTAATCATCTTTTGGACGAACAGATAGAAACTAGAACGCGTCTGCAAGAACTGCGATTAAGGTTACAATCGTTAAGAAGACTCACAGGAATCTATGCCCTTAAATTAGGAGCTGCCCTCGGGCTGGACCCACGGGATATCGGTCTCGCTGCTACGTCTACATCTCTTGCATCTCTCTCACATGATGTAAGTTCTAAATTATTTCCTCTTGTATAATAAATCTATCTGTAATCAAAGCAGTCACCATGGTATTAATTCATTAATCTATTTATTATTGTTAAGTTCATATAAGCCTGAAGTAGATTTTTTAATAGATAATGTGACACCAAATGTAGTTGATTGATGTATAACATTGAGATATATGGTGCTTTCCAGCAATAGATATAGTATAACTCAGTTTATTTCATTTTTGTTTAATATTGAACAAGAAGACTGTAATGATTCACAATGTATTACAATGTGTCATCTGTGTTTCCTGCTGAAAAGCACCTAGACATATAATATACTTTGATAATAATTAAGAGCAAAAGTATTTAAAAATGAAAAGAAGATTTCTAATTATTTTTGCTGAAAATTGTTATAAATAAGATCTGATGTAATGGACATTTTCTTTTAATTCTTTCCATTCAATGGTATATGTATGTTTGTGGAAAGCTTATTAATTAGCTTTCCAGCTTAGAAAGTCTCAAAGCGTCTCCCACTTTGAGACTTTCTAACATCAAGAAATAAAACATTCAAAATTTTATAAAATGCATAATGACTATTATACCGAGAATAAATTATTTTGGCTAAATATACTACGTAATACGTACGAGTGTCTCATCTGATGAGATCCAGTGAGTTACTTACATTGTTCCGAAGAATTAAAACATTTTATCGGTACATTGATCAAGAGCTTTTAACGATAACCTTAATTATGACACTTCAAAGTGTAAATAAACTTACCGCCATCTATCCGCTATCCGCATTGAAATGTAATAATGAACTTCTGATCGATGCTAATTCCGCTCCAACTTTATGATAGACGCTATAAAAGCGAGAGAAATATTCTAGAAAGATCCGAATTGTTGAATGAAAATTCGAATGAATCATTGTTAATTACGACCGCGCGCGTTAACTAATATATTACAATAATAGTCTGAGCACTGAATTCTATGTTTGAACCTGTAATTTTGCGTGCGGGTCATTTTTACACAGAAAATGCGGGTAAAAAACGCGGAACGATTTCACCTCGATTTCGACACAGTCACGGCACGATCTAAAAACTGACATGGCGGCGCATGCGCATAAATGCGTGAAATCGTACGATTACAATCATAAATTTTTATAATATAATTTATAATAAAAATACATCTCTTTTTTATACGAGAAATATGTATGATACACAAAGTAACTTTCATTAATACTATCATTATAATAAATATTATCTTATAAAAATTAATTCGCTTTAAAACATTAGAAAAAGACATACATATTCCATGTTTATTAAAGTGCAGTGTAGTAAACTATTTTATAATTTTATAGTATTGGTCCGTTCTGATTGTCTGTAAAATTTCTTAAAAATGGCTTCTTTTCTGTTTTCGGCAATAGATTTCAGATCGATTCTTAGCTTTATCGTAAAATATAAGTCAAATCAGTTGATCATAAAGTGATCAAAGGTTTAGATCAATGAGATTTTCAGTAATGTAAAACAAACTTCGTTTTCTCAAATTTTGATTTTTCGCTGCTACTTCGTTACATCATTTGGTTTATTTCTAAGTATGATTTTTTTCAATCACTATCAATCGCTTTCCGTCTTAAAAGCCATGTAACATTTCAATCTATTAAACTCTTCACCTTCAAATAATTTGATGAAAATGTGTTTATTATTAATGCTAACTTGGTAGAGGTGAGGTACTTGATAGATTTCACGATTGTCACTTTTATATGTTATCACTGCGACAAGATACTATTAAAGACTAATAACCTTAGGCAAATTTTCATCAATCGTCAAAAGAGCCCTGAAAGCTCGGTGATAATTGAAATGACGTGAGAATTGACGAATATTATGTTTAGTGATCCCATAATGAAGATTTTACTTTTTCTAATCACTATTTTAGAAATATACAAATCTAAAGATATATTTTGATGGTAAAACAATAATTAAAGACAAAATCATCATTATTTATTATTCTTCAGAACTGCAAAAACAGTTGACAATAATGTCCGCATTCTTCAATTTTCATTCCCCGGAGTGGTCATATTGGTCACATTAATTCATATTAATATGTTAATCTTTAATAATATCTCCTCGGTGATGTTACTGGATAAAAAGCGATCTTTTTATTTCTACATCTGTGTATGATTTATTGTAGATTATTGCACAAATTAGTAAAATCACACAAATTTTTCAGAACGAGAAGCGTCATTCGATGATGAGAAGTCATCATGATGGCACTTACATGCATATAAGTTATTCGTAGTAATCACTTGCACAGTATCTTATTGTTTGTGTTTTCTGTTTTGTTGAACTGTAGCTGCTCGACGAAGCTGCCTCTGGGACTGCTCAGCCTCACGCCACCGGCACAGAGTATGTTGTTTCTTTTTTCGTGATAATATCTGTCGATTAGTTTTATGATAGAATTTTATTTATCATAGAGATGATCGTGATAATTACATATTTATTTAATGATTGAGATAGATAAATAAAGTTCTGTCATTTGTAAGAAAAATTAGTTGTCATCATTTCAACGAGTTAATCTTATTTAATATTCCATTATTGGAAATCTGTTGCAGTGGTGACGAAAGAGACCAAACGGTATTGGCACGTGGTTATCGTTTCTTAGGACGTGTTCTACGAGTTTCTCTTCCAATCCAAGCATTGATGCTGTTACTGCTTGGCGTCGCATCTCTGGTACCATCTGCAGAAGAAGACTACAGTTGTATGCTTTCTAATAATCTCGCGAGAAGCTTTACGCCAATAGCTTTTTATCCGAATGGACCTCCACCGGTATAACAGTAAACAATGTTTAAAGACCTTATTCTTGAATAATATTGTATACGAAAATATTATAAAAATTTATAATATACATAGTGTATATTATAGTATTTTCATCCATTTTGATATGCGACATTTTACAAGAATATGGTCCCTGTCGTTTTGTTGCGTGTCACTTTGCCAACTTAAGATTGATACTTCTCATGGAGCATTGACGAGGCAAGCCAATACAAAGCCGATCAAATTTCTTTACCTTTACCTTGCGTAATTAGCATTGAAAGATATGAAATTCAAACTGCCTTGAGCTTTCTTCGTTAATGTTTTTATTGATTGCAGCTGCAGTGCGCGTATCACAGGAATCTTTATATATGTATATTGTAATTTTACACACGACGAATTTGTATGTAAGTAATTAATGTAACGGACCAAGTGGTGACTGAAAATATGTAGTTGACGCGAAAACACATTCTTTAATTTATTATATATATATATATATATATATATATATATATTGTTTAAATAAAGTAAGTTTTAATAAAATTAACATAAAGATTTATATAGTATTTATGATAAACAAAAAAAGAGC
>Ga0157364_1007818_pt1 | contig 11081 bp, 11 predicted proteins | sample AttsexASBM2_FD_111476 | JGI IMG/M metagenome (GOLD analysis project Ga0157364, IMG submission 111476) | Fungus gardens microbial communities from leaf cutter ant in Ribeirão Preto, State of São Paulo, Brazil - Atta sexdens ASBM2 | ecosystem: Host-associated > Fungi > Mycelium > Unclassified ... | reverse complement strand
ATGACCAGTTTTTTCGACGCGGGATTCGTACGCTACCCGAAAGATGGGAGAAAGTAGTGGCCAGCGATGGACAATACTTTGAATCATAAATGTATAATCAGTTTTTTACAATAAAGCCTCGAACTTCGGAAAAAAACGGCGGAAGCAAAGTTGTACACCTAATAACACAAATGAAGATTAAATGTTTAAACTATTTATTTATTTCAGATCTATACGTATCGAATTTACGACAGAAATCGAAAAAAACAAAACTGATGATAAATCCTGAAGCGAAGAATTTATTGAGTTTAGAAGAATAAATAGTTTTTCCTTCACTAATCGAATCGAACAACGATTTCGTCGTTCGATTAACTGATTGACCAGACCATAATGTGTACATATAAATAGACACATATATATAACGCACACGCACGCACGCACGCAGCACGCACGCACGCGCACACACCCGCACACACACACATACACACACATGAAGAATTAATTCATCATATAAATCATATATTAATCCTCTTCATATTTTTATTGTTGCAATAAATTAGTTTTTATTTCTTAATCAAATTATTTGGCTTATTTTCTGATTCCTCTAGCTCTTTATATTGTTTATTAATTCATTTAAATATGTACACAATTTTTTGACAGTCACAGTTTATTTTCTGGAAAAAATCCTTGTGTTTATATGTATTATTAATTCATAATAATCTTTTTTAAAATCTTTTTTAAAAATTACTCACGGATCTCTTGCAAATTTCGAGACAATTATTTAAAAAAAAAAACGTCAAAATCAGTTGAAATTCAATGATTCTTTTTTGAAATGACGCATATAATATGACCCCACGTGCTTCGTTGCGAGCGAGTCATCAGTCGCTTTAAAAACGATTTTCAACGACTCTATGGTATCGTCGATATGATCGTCGTACGTGGGGGTAGAGGTTATCGGTGGTACGATCATCGCACGCAGAGCAGAGGTTATTGATTTTTCACGATCGTACGATCGATCATTGGATTTACGCGGGGTTGCGGAACACTCGAATGTCTCGCTTGCTTCCTTTTTCTCTTCCTCCTGCTTCTTTCTCTTACGCTTGAGGAAAAATGCCACGTCATCATCGTGCGTACATCGGAGCTGTTGGCGAAAAGTCGTAATGGCTTGAAGAGGTTTAAAATGTCTGTTCAACTAAATATTCTCATCAATTCTACCGATCTTCAAAACGCAATGTTTTTTACAGATAGACTCGTCTTTTCGATCTCTCTTGATTTTTTCACGCTCGCGCACACCTACCATGTTCGTCTCTGGCGAAGTATCAACAATGACTAATCACATTACGGTATCGCGAACTCGTTAAATCCCTTTCTATATCTATCGTTTGAAAACGCACTGTCCTTGTCAGAATTTTTGTTGTCGATAGTGTCGCAGCACAACGTGCAAAATTCGTCGTATAACATGTCGATATTCATGTGATCGTTGTAAACATATTTTAAGTTTGTACCAATCTGCTTGAATCAGCAGGTTCGCGTTGTCGCATATCAGATGTTTAGATCCTCGCGTACGTTTGACAGAGATAGAAACAGTCAACGTTCGCGTGCTTATCGAGAAATATTCTCTCACCACATCTTGCTTGTCGCATGCCATGTCATCAAAGATAAAAATAGAATTTGGTCCCGCAGCGCTCGGTAGAACGATGTCGCTGTTTAAAGAACGTAAAATAGTCGATTTCGTCGATAGATGTAAACAAATTTTCGAGATATCGATACTTGGCTATTGCAGCGATTTCGAGTGGACATACACATTCTCGAAATATATACCATTCGAACTCTTGAGAAAGCTTATGAGAACGTTGGTTTTACCATAGTTCGAGTTGCAAATGATCGCGCATATGGTACTCGGCAGCATTTCACCATGCTTGCGCTTCTCCGCACCGCCACCTATTATTCGCGATTTCGCGTCACAGTTTGTGACGCGTATCTTCAGCAGTTGCCGAATCTTATGTTCGCACTACATACTAAGCGCTCTCGAATATTCATCACGGATTCGCGCGCTCTATTTAAAGGCACGCGAATCCGTGAATCGCGCAGTAACAAAATGTATCTCGCACTATATTATCCTTCCAACATTCTGGACTTGAGCACCGAGCAGTTACAGTATATAGCAAAGGTCATACTGTTACGCGTGTACGGACCATATCGACCATGTGTGGGACAAGCTTTCAGAACACGTGAAGGCGGATTCGAAGGTTCGAACCTCCGTCGCTGCGACGAGCATTACAATCAGCTGTGGCAATGAACGCACATCGATCCTGCACTTAAGATAAAGGATTGTAATGTCGGCATTGCGCAGCAGTTTGCTAACTCGCGCTTCCCTTGAGTTACATATTTCAGGCTACCAGTTTAACGGCCTGGGTACTCGGTTGACAAAATGATTAGCTAGAGATGACGCGAGCATAAATTCACTGGACGCGGCATGCCGAGAACACGACATTGCGTATTCTCAAAACATCAATCTCACCTATAGCATGCGGCTGACAAGATACTCGACGATAAAGCGTTAGGAATTCGCCAGATTCAGAAAGATTCAGTGAGAGAGAATCGTTGTTGCTGCCGTCTGAGCAACGATGAAAACCAAGATCGGCATGAAATAGAAAAAGAAAATGAAGAAAAAAATAACGAAAAAGCGGATCTTCCAACAGCGAAATGAGGTGGTGCATTACCGTTTCTGCCAATTTATATTGGGCGCGCTCGGGTACTTGATAGGCGGATCGGCCAGCGTGGCGAACGGTAAATGCCTGTAAAGACGCGGGACATCAGCTAAAAGAGATGCAACGTCACTATCACGCAGTGGAACAGGGTCGCGGAACTGTATCTCGCTCCGCACAAATACGGATGCGGACTGTATCTCAGCTTCTACAAACGCGAACAGGGTGTAGCAGCGAAGAAAAAGAAACATCAAAGAGACAATAAAAATGCCCTCGGGTGCAACTACCAACGTACAATTGAACAAACTCGCGAGATGTATGTGCGTATCATATTTTAAAGGTATTTTCATGTGGAACGCGTTATCAACAAGCGACGCGCGCCGAAATGAAAGCATTATCGTGAATCTGGACGATACTTACTAAGTAGCATACGCGAAGAGGAACAACCGTGTCGTGTATTTTGTGTATTTTGATAGTTTCGGTAATCTTCAACTGCCCAATTGATGAGGTATTTCGATGATACAACGATAGAATTCAATCACGTGTTCTATCAAATGTCCGATCAGAACTTTTGCGGATAGATGTGCCTGCGGTTTCTACAAATGGTCGATGCGCGTGAATTTAAAAAACTCGACAAATTGTCGTGAAATCTCAGTATTGGTCAAATGCTTTTTCCGGCATGTCGCTGACGCTTACACTGAGTGGGAAGAGCACTGTCCTAACGGCGAACTACTTTTCTGCCATAGATTTGAGTGATGGCGATTACGAGCTCGGTCTGGCGATTTTTGAAACTTATCATATAATATCGAGTATGAATGAATCGAACAACAAATTTTATTTCGCCAAAGGTGATGCGGAAATTACAATTCCCAAGGATTCGTATGAAGTACGAGACATAAACGAATTTTTGAAACTTGCGATTTTACGGAAACGTCTGCGCCGCGACGCGCTTGAAACCGTTGACGTAGTGCGTGGACAAAAGCAAACAATAACAACAATAACACCGATGACGACGAGGGTAGAGAATACCTAATAACACAAACTACAACACGAAGAGATGCAGGATTAGATGTGCATTCAGAATAAACTTTGGCAAGCTCACCATTGGATCGTTGCTGGGATTCTCGTCGAAACGTGTACTGCGGCTGCGAAGATCGGACGTGTCGATCAACATAATGAACGTAAACGTTATCCGCGTAGAGTGTAACGTGACCGCGGGCTCGTATAGCAGTGGCAAAAGCGTGCACGAAACATGAAAATTTGCATGAACATTTTTCAAAGTTTATGGCTTTATTGGAAAGGTAGTACATTGCCATTAAACATGAAATACAATTTCATTCAAATAACTTCCACGGCTGGCTGCATAATATCCCATTCTATCAATCCAATTTTTCAGTACATTTTCTACTGTATGGGCGATGTTTCATCGATGGCAACTTTGATTTCATGTTTTAATTCTTGAATCGTTTCTGGCTGGTTAGCGTAATACTCATCCTTAATGGTTATCCATAAAAAATAGTCCAGCGGAGTCAAATCGCAGCTGCGAGGCGGCCAATTGACATCAACATTTCGGCTGATTATGCGATTTTCGAAGACAGTGCGCAAAAGATCGATTGTAGCGTTGGTTGTGTGGCAAGGTGCGCCGTCCTGTTGAAACCAAATGTCGTCTGTGTCTTCCTCTTCAAATTTTGGAAGCAAGAATTCGTTTAGCATGACGCGGTAGTGCTATTGACAGTGACGGCAGTTCCTTGCTCATTTTCGAAGAAAAATGGCCCAATGATGCTACCGGATCAAAATCGCACCAAACAGTCACTCGTTGTGGATGCATCGGCTTCTCCACGACGACGTGCGGATTCTCTGACCCCCAAATACAATTCTGTTTGTTCACATAGCCACCGAGGTGAAAATGAGCTTCGTCAGAAAAGATGATTTTTCGGTAAAAATGCTCATCTTCAACCAAGCGTTGTTCAACCCATTGGGCGAACTGAAAACACATCGGATGGTCATGCGGCTTCAATTTTCTTGCACTAATTGAACTTTGTATAGCTTCATACCGAGGTCTTTATTCAAAATTCTTTTCAAAAAAATGCGTGAAATGTTCAAGTTTTGAAAACGATAGCGAGTTGATGTTGGTGCTTATTCAAGCATACTCTGAGCAACAGTAGCAATGTTTTCGGTTGATCTTACTGAACGAGCACGTGAACGAGTTGCTTTATTCAATAAGGATCCAGTTTGCCGAATTCGCTTCACAAATTGATCCACAAACTGCGTTTAAGGCATTTCTTTTCCACGTAAATTTCTTACAGTTTGAGTTGAAGATTCACCACTTTGGAAGTAAGTTTTCAATATTTCCCAATTTTGTTCAAGCGTATAGTGACCATTTCGTAAATGTCAAATAAAAAACTAAATTTCTGATACGTCATAAATTATTACGCCTTTCAAACTTAAAATGCCGATAGTTGAAATTCTAAATGCTAGATGACTCACCCTGTATATATATATATATATATATACAGAGTTTTTCCATTACCTCCTTTCGGCTGTTAAAACGCGTTCCCCGTAATGGTTTTTTGACTCGATCGAACAGAAAAAAATCAGTTTCCCAACATTTCCAAGGTTTCCACATCATTAAATCCATTTTTAAGGCAAAATTTAATACAAACTCGTTGTTGCAAATTCATGTTTAAAACTGTAAAAAATCGAAAATACGTGCAGAGGTAGGTTGTACTCAAGACGGCGTAACTTTTACATAGTGATAAAATTTGGTGGGAATGTCAATGATAGATGTGGCAACCTAACCAAAAAAACAGAACTCAAATCAGTTGACTCAGAGCATCACCTGGTGATAATTCCGGGAACAAGGTAGTATATATGTATAAAACATTAACTCGTAAATAAAAAAACATAAAAAGCCGCGATAAAGCGCGATATTGTGACACATTTGCAGTTCTTGGAACAGAGGGAGGAGAGGATTATCCCTCTTCGATTCTAGAAGTATTACCACATACATACATCACAATTTATATGGATGCAGTCAAACTTGCGATATCCGCTTTTATGAATAGTTCAAGAATATACTTCACTAAAAAGAGCAGCGCATCGTACGAAGTGAAGAAGGACTGTAGTAACATATAAGTTTTAACGCTTCATACATCAAAAATAAAAAATATGTTTTCAAATATTACGTATGTACAGCATGTGGAGTATTGCACAGTATTTAACAAACGTTACGACCTAACAGTTATGGGCTACAAGTTTTTGGAAATTGAAATCAACGTTGGTCCATCGAGTTATGTGGAGATAACCTTGGGAGATAATCACGAACAAGAACTGTCGCTGTCTCTCGAAACGTGAAAGGACCTCTATGAGCGATGAATATTTACAAGATGCTTCGAAATAACGAATACAAAGACAATTTTATTGGGAGTACAAATAAGTTTCCGCCAAAAGACGGCGCCACTAATTTAAAGTTAAAAATTGTTTAATGTAAAACGACATATCGTAAGACTGGACATTCGGCAACACCATAACCTTGAAATATTAGCGCTTTTGGATCAGCATCATATATTTTTTTTTTGTACGAAAATGTCGAGTTTTGAGCCGAATAGGCATCATTTACGGGAACTTTTGATTTACTTCTTTAATTTGAAGAAATCTTTTGATTTACTTCTTTAATTTGAAGAAATCTGCAGCTGAGGCATAGATTACTTGTAGAAGCATATGGTGATGTTACCTTAAGTGAGAGAAGTTGTCGTGAGTGGTTTCAAAAGTTTAAGAACGGTGAATTTGCCGTCGAGGACAAAGAACATAGCGGAAGGCTGAAAGTGTACGAAGACGCGGAATTGGAAGCATTATTGGATGAAGATTTGTGCCAAACGTAAAAAGAACTTACATTAGGAGTGACTCAACAAACAATTTCATATCGTTTGAAATCATTGGGAATGATTCAAAAGCAAGGGAATTGGGTTCCATATGAATTGAAGCTGAAAAACGTTGAACACCGATTTTTCACATATGAAATGCCAGGCATAAACGAAAAGGTTTTTTGCATAGTCACTGGTGATGAAAAATGGATTGACTACGATAACCCAAAGAAGAGGAAATCATGGGGACCTGGCCATGCTTCAACATCGACAGCCAAGCCGAATATTCATGGAAAAAAACTCATGTTGTGTATTTGGTAGGATCAGTTTGGTGTCATGTATTATAAGTTGCTTAAACCGAACGAGAACCATTACTGGGGCTCTCTACCGAACACATTGATGAGACTGAGCCGAGCACTCAAGGAAAAACGCGCCCACTACTATTCCAGGCATGACAAAATTATTCTCCTGTTTGATAATGTTCGATCACATGTTGCGGCGCCGATCAAAACCTACTTAGAAACACTCAAATGGGAAGTTCTACCCCAATCGCCGTATTCTCCAGATATTGCTCCTTCCGACTACCACTTGTTCCGATCGATGACGCATGGTCTGTCTGAGCAGCATTTCACATCATATGAAGATACAAAAATTGTATCGATGATTAGATAGCCTTAAAAGATAAAGCGTTTTTCCGACGCAGTATTGACATGCTACCAGAAAGATGGGAAAAAGTAGTGGCTAGCGATGGCCATTATTTTGAATAAAACATTATGTACCATTCTTTCACAATAAATGCTTAATTTTTGATAAAAAACGGCTTATTTGTATTCCCAATAATAAAATAAATAAATTAATTGATAAACCATAACTTAATCTAGGGCAATTAAGAATCCGCGCTGTAATCGATGCGCTTACTGGACGGACCTCAGTATATTGGAATGTATTTAAAACATAATTGAATACAAGTACGTTTCAGCTAAATTCTAGCCTTCTATAGCTTGACATCATTTACATTCGAAAACAACTGCACACGTAGAACCCTCGGTTATCTCCCAATAATTATCTACGCCAGTTGATACGCTGGATGGTCTCTTGGGGATCGAGACCTTAAAATCATACCTTAATGAGAATACTGAATACATAGAGTAAATATAAATTATAATTAAAATGACAGATACCTCAGGAAGAACGCATGCAGAAATAATTATAGTTTGAAACAAGATTGTGTTACTAATATATTCACTATGATAACGACTACCTTAAGAATATCAATCAATATTTTAAAACCTCTTAGCGATTATGAGTCTCAAGTTACATTAATACAAATATATATGAAAGTTTATAAAGTCAAACATTGTTGTCACTATCGTACATAATAATCTGTCAAGTTAAAAACAAGAACAAGGACACATGGTAGTTTATATTTATAATCACCTGCCAGCGTTTCTCTTAACGCGTTTAGAGTTCTACAGTCAGCCATACTTATAATTTAAAGTGTTTAATATACAACGGCCGCCCGTTGTATATTACTACTTAACTAATATCTCGGCAGTTTTGCCGCAGTGAAGGATGATTCTCAGCGTCAGTTTTTATCAAGCTTCGTCTGCGCGAGATTCATTTTTTTCTTACGCGAATGATTTATTTATAAAAAATGTACAAGAGTATTTTATCATTTATCCATAATGGTAGAATATTTTTGCACGTATACGTAATTAAGAAAAAGTGATTTTTACCGTGCAGTTTTATCTGTAAACAATGGATGATAAACAACAATAAAAAGGTAAAGTTGTGGCGACTGCTTCCTCCTCTTCAGGTCTTTTCGTTTGACTGAATGATAGAACTGCAATTGATATCACTCAACTACATGTCGGCGAAATTGAGGTATTCCATCGAGGAGAACGCGGAGAAGGTAAGAATTTTTTATTATATGTTTTGTTTAAAATATTTTCCGCGACGCATTTTTGGGGAGGGCATGAAGCCCGTGGCAGTGGCGGCGGCTAGATTCCAATGATACATGACGCATGGTGATATCATTAATATTTGATGTTTATAAACATAACAATCAATGTTTACATAAACACCAATGTCTTCGACCAAGGTGCGTCCGTGGCATCATACCCGCGCCTACGAGTACCCCCCTCCCCCCCGCGACACCCGCGCCGTTGATCCAGAATACTTATAGTATATCTACTAAGGAAGATGCATCGTCGTATCAACACACGATGTATTTAGTATAGGATACTATGTGTATCGTACACGTATCAACAGTACGATGTATTTAGTATAGGATACTATATTCGTATGACACGTTATCAACGTCGGTTCTATCGCGATGAAAACTGTCTATTAACGTAGACAACTCGTGAGACAACTCCAAAACTTGGCTCATCGTGTATAAAATATCCGTTAACGTACTCATGGAAACGCTGTCAAAAGAACAATGGAAGAGGACGCATTGTCACGTTTGCGAGAAACCATTCGCGTCGGGCGGTACGTGAGTATGCGATCATTGTTATCTCACCGGTAAATATCGTGGTCCAGCGCATTTAAACTGTAACTTAAATTATAAGAAATTATTATATATTTCGATCGTTATTCATAATTTATCGGGCTACGATGCGCACTTTATAATTAAAAAAATTGCTACCACGTACGATGGAAATGTAAATATGTTATAACCAAAGAAAAATATATTTTATTTTTTCACTAAACATGTTAAAGATATCATCGAGAGAGAGATTCGCGAAAATGCATAAAATTACAGTTCATCAATTCATTCAAATTTCTCAGTACATGTTAAATGGCTCGTTAAATTGGCGTCGTTTCTAAGCAAAGACAAATTAAAAATCATACGTTCCAAATTTTCAACACTACGAGGGCAAGTCAATAAGTTTTTAGAAAACATAGTAAAACGCATTTTTTTTCGATCGATTCATTATTATTTCTCAATATAGTCTCCTTTCAGCTCAATTCATATACTTGATCCAATGATTCTCCAACTTTTTCAAACCGTCCGAATAATATGATTTATCCAACCCTTCAAAATAAGCCTCTGTTTCGGCGATGAGCTGCTCTTTGATGGTGAATCTCTTTCCTTCGAACCATTTCTTTTTTGGAAATAGTCTCAGGAGATTAAATCTGGCGAATATGCTGAATATGGGGAAGCAATTCGTAGCAGAATTCGTTGAATTTGGTCATCGGTGTCGAGCCTGTGTCAATCCGTGCATTGTCTTGATGGAAGAGCACTTTCTTCTTTGCCAAATGGGAATATTTTTTCTTTGAAATGTTGTTGAAACGGTCCAATAAGGCTGCGTAGTATCGCCATTGATCGTTTGCTTCGAAGGTAATCGATATGAATTATACCGCGTACGTCCCAAAAAACTGTGGCTATCTTTCCGGCCGACTTTACAGTCTTCTCCTTCTTCGGAGCTGGTTCATTCGGTGAAGTCCATTGTTTTGACTATTCGTTCGTCTCGGGTGAAGTAATGGATCCATGTTTCATTCACAGTAATGAATCGACGCAAAAATTCATCTGGATTACGCTGACAAACATTTTCTCCAAACATTGTTTTGAAATCATCACATGGTCACGCTTATGGTCCATAGTGAGCAAACGCGACACCCATTTTGCATAGCTTTTTCATACCCAATTGTTCGTACAAAATTGAAATCACTGTGCTATGAGATATGCCTGTGGCCTCAACAAGTTCGCGCACTTTCACTCGTCGATCAGTCAAAACAATATCGTGGACTTTATCGATGATTTCTGGCATAGCAGCCTCAATTGGACGTCCCGAACGAGATGCATCATATATGGATGTACGCCCATGTTTAAATTCATTCCCAATTGTATACAGTCGCAAACGTTGGTGCAGATGATGCTATGAACATTATCCATCTCGGCTTTGATTTCTTTCGGTGTTAAACCTTTCATATGTAGATGTTTGATCACGAAACTCATTTTTTCCATTTTGCAAAAAATGTAAAGATTGTTCGCTTTAATCGTCTACAAAAATGAAACTATGTGATGAATTCCTCAAAATTTGATAGTAATCAGATGAGAGATGCTACTTGTCAAAAAGTAATGACATTGCGAGTGCCCTCTGACAGATTTTCTAAAAACTTATTGAATTACTCGTATCGAATGAAGAATTTGAATTACTGACATGTAAAAGTGTCTTTTCATACGAGTACGTTGATTGCGTTGTATAATAGCAGAACGCGCTTATCATCGCGCGAATTATTTTTCAGTTCATTGACGATACAGTATCTGAGAGCGAATACGCTCACACCGCGAACGTATGATTCTCTATCCGAACGCTAGGCAAGTACAGTGAGCTTGAAAACAGATGTCTCATTATTTTCGAAAATTTCCGTGAAAGTTGTGAATAGTATAGCAATGGGAATTCTGGACCATGGATACAACCGCCTGGTTGCCATTAGGCGGCAATGACGTTGCGGTCGCGAGAGAAACTTGAAGGAAAGGGGGGAAGGATAACGCAGGGAAAATCCTAGGCGATATCGATGT
>Ga0157364_1007817_pt1 | contig 11082 bp, 7 predicted proteins | sample AttsexASBM2_FD_111476 | JGI IMG/M metagenome (GOLD analysis project Ga0157364, IMG submission 111476) | Fungus gardens microbial communities from leaf cutter ant in Ribeirão Preto, State of São Paulo, Brazil - Atta sexdens ASBM2 | ecosystem: Host-associated > Fungi > Mycelium > Unclassified ... | reverse complement strand
ATTAACTTTTTACTTTAAATATTTGGAACGTGAAAAATCTTGGGACTTTGTGTATATCTCTGGACTCAGTAACTCGACCAAGGCAAGCAATAATTTCTCGCGAGTGATCTATGATTTTTCGATGACTGTCCGTGAAACGGAAGATCGCCGAAGTCTCGTTTTGACCTCGGTGCTATTTTAAAAGTACATCAGCGTAACTCTTCGATCGTTCTATCCTGTAAAGCTTGCAGAAGCAGCGGGAGCAACGATTTATCGAACAAATGGCTGGAAATCGATGCGCTACTTTTAAGTTGTGGATTCTGGCGCCGAGTCGTGTCTCTCGCTTTATAAATACGAGGAAATCTCAATGAGTGTTTTCAGGTTATGAAATATTATCGTTTTCCAGATCCGAATGAGTACGGGAACATTTGGACGAAGTAAACATATATAATATAAAATAATAGGCAGGTGAATGCGACGAAGACTATCGATGAACGAAAATACTGTCGCGGCAAACGAAAAATGCGAATGCACATTTGCAAGGCTAAATGCAAAGATAAGGATTTCGAATTCCAAGACTCGAATTTAAATGAAAGCATTTATTTGACGTTTAGCGATAAGGAACTAGCAACGGCGTTTTGCTCTCAACGCGAATCACTTCGACAAAATATATTATAGAAGCATAGAGACGTTCAGAGACGTCTCTTTTAACCGGTACGCTGAAGACAAGTATAAAGTGAACGAATAAGAGCAGACGAGTTAGACGAGTTTCTTCGTGACAGCTGTCGCGCATAACGCTAGCGAGAAACGTTAACAAATCATTCGGGCTCATAAACAGAACGGAAATCAATTTAAACATCGCGGCGCCGAAGTTTGAGGACGTTTGTTTCTGTAATTAACACGGAGCTTAAGTAAGTCATTTTTGTTGATTAACTTACGCTGAATTTACGCGCGCAAATTATCATCGCGATATTGTCATCAATGTTTAAGTGCTCTACATAATTATTTTAATGGTCTAACAAAATTATTTTCCTATATATAATTAAATTTTTATCTAAAAATATTAACTAAAGATATTTCAGCAAAATCGTTTGTTTCGTGTAAAATTGTATGAAAGAATAAATCTTTAGTTCTTATCATATAATAACAGTCAAAAAAATTTTTAGTTGAGCTAAGTATTGCCTAGCGTGTTACACGACGACATAAATTTGGTATTTACATATATTGAGCTAATATGACTATTAATTTAACGTACGAATTCTTCTAAGACTGTTATCCGATTATTTAAAGTATTCGAATAGTCTAAGTTCTGAATTTTAGTGTTACTATACAGCACACTTTATTCCAAGGTTTATTCCAAAGATGTTTCTGCAAACGTTCTCAGAACACTTGGACATTCTCAGAATATTCTTCAGAACGTTCCTTGGTTATGTTACATGGATTGTATTAAAAGTCCTCTTATTTCTTCGTCAGATTTCTTGAAAGAAAAAATCTCCAAGTAACCAAATAATAATCTATCATTAAAATTGAGGACAGGACTTCTATAGAATGACATATTTTTGTACGCACGTCGAACTTATTGCTAAATCGATTTACATCTTGTCCGCTGACGAAAAACAGAGACAGCTCGAAAGCCAGATAGGATTATGGAAGAAACAGAACAGAGAAAAATTGAAGAGAGAAAATGAGAGAGACAGGGAGAGGCAGAAAACCAGCTGCGTATAAACTCGGCGACGTGTTCTTGTAGTCCGCGAATTTGTCTCGTAAATTACTCATCCTGTTTCTGACGTTCAATTAATCATCGTAATTCTAAGTTACTCACCCGACCAACGATACCAGTACTGGTACCTGCTGAATTATTTTCGAATTGCAGCTCCGCCCGATCTGAATGAGCTTTCTGTCTATCATGTTTCATGGGAAAGCCGCGGAAAAGAATAAAAATATCCACACGCTTCTAAGAATATCTAGACTTTGACCATTTTTTTTTTTGTAAAAGCACATCTGACGCGACATTAATAAGAGCTTACAACTAAAAGTTAAGGCTGAACTTTTTTGTGAATAAAAATAAAATACGATAAATGCATGAAAAAAACGATGCTAGACTGCTAAAATTTTTTGCTGTATTTTATCATCAACGTTTAAGTGTTCTACATAATTATTTTGATCGTCCAACAAAAAATTATTTTCAAATCTACATTTAATTAAATTTTTTATTTAAAAATGCTTCAGCAAAATCATTCGTTCTATGTAAAATTGTATGAAAAAATTATTTTCAAATCTGTATCTAATTAAATTTTTATATATCTAAAAATACTAACTAAAGAAAATACTAATTAAATAGAAAAAAAATACTAACTTCAGCAAAATCGTTTATTCCGTGTAAAATTATATGAAAGAATTAATCTTTAATTCTTATATCATACAATAACAATCAAAATTATATTGTATGCGTTCACTCATGTAACGATAAATATACCAGCATCTTGAAATCAATGAAAATCGCTAAACTGGAAAGAGAGTCAATTGCATGAGAAATTCGCGAGAATTGATTGGACGGCCAAGAATGCCGAGAAACAAGTTGTTTGCGATTCAGCATTTAACGTGATTTATCTCGATTTGCCGAAGGTTCCTGCATTTGGCGCACTGCAATATCTTCGTCGTCTATCGACTTGCCCGATAATGAAACGACTTCGGCCGGCGTCCCATCCCATTGTGACTCCACCTAGCTGGAGAGATTACTACGGATACCTGTTGAACACCATTCACGGATTGAATTCCGCATTCACAGTTACATGCAATCCTGCTATTCTCTTTCATTACGAATACGTGGTCGACTGGCGGCCTGCGAGGCTGACTGCTATTAGATCTGTTTGCGTTGCTTGAAATCCTTAAAAATGTTTGCACTAGCATGAGATGAAAGTATATTCGAGTGTTGAAAAGAGAAAGCAGAGATGCTGACAATGAGTGCAAAAAGTGCGAGCAACATGAACAGACCTATTGTTAATCGTGTCTGCGATCACATCAATGCTACAATGTAGTGCAAACTAGATGCGTTGCAGCCTACAGGTGTAAATGGAAACGAGGGCATTTTATGAGAGGATATCGCAATGAACATAGTTCGCACACATCGTTTACACCCGCGACATCAAATGCAGCTGCGCCAAATTGCTGGAGCCATCAAGAATTGACAGGGGCTGCTTCCCAAGAAATTATGATTTTAGGTATAATGAAAACGATAAAATACACAACATATACATAGAGCAGGAAATATAAAATACATAGTAGTAAAATACATAGTAGTCGATAATGTTTCGAAGTGAATCTTGAGATTTCTACGGAAAAAATGGCTCAAGTATCTAAAAATAAACTAGATACAGATCTAAATATAATTTTGTTTAGATCAAAATAATTATATACGATATATACTTTCAAATAGGTTGCTAGAATGTTAACATTTTTTTTTTGTAGCATTGTCATCTAAGCATTTTATATTTTAATGATCCATACAAAATTATTTTCAGATCTGTATCTAGCTAAATTTTTAAATACTTCAGCAAAACTGTTCTTTCCATATATATTTGATTACATAGAACGCTTAATAGATTGTTAGAATGTTAAAATTTTTTGTAGTATTGTCATCAACGCTTAAGTTTTTTTATATAATTATTTTGATGGTCCAACAAAATTATTTTTAAATCTATATCTACACTGAAAAAAGTACTAAATTTTAATAAATATTTGTTTAAATAATCTTAAGTAAATATTTATTAAATATAAACACTTATTTGATACAAGGACTATTAATTTGATTTAATCGTTTTTTATTGAATAAATATTTATTTACTATAAGTAAATATTTACATAGTACAATACTATTCAAAAAAACACATATATTTAGTAAATTTTTTTTTGTGTAGCTAAATTTTTAAGTTACTTTAGCAAAATTCCTTCCATATACGTACTTGATAAATGATATTCGATCCTTTCTAATTTTTCGTGTCATGATAATGATTAATACCGTAAGAATGTGTAATTCAAGCGTTCTGGGAAAACATTTACGAGAGGAGATTATCAGGATATTACCCGACGGAGATAAGAATGAAGGAGATGAGAGAAAACGAGCCGCGAGAGTTCGAGCACTCTTGGCACGCTTAGCGGGGACTCGACAAAAATTCTTCCTCGCCTTGGGTCATCCGACCTTGCGCCTGCGAGGCCGTGAGGTGACGGCATTACAGTCTGCAATTAACGACACCGATAAAATCCTAGACATCCACGCTATCCGAGTTCGGGAGGAAGTGCAAATGCGCATCCTTCGCATTCTCTGTCGCGCGATCGAGACGCAATCATCTTTTGCGAAATTATTACGAGTTATAACAACAATACTGGACACGAAGGACAACTGCGACATGTATCTCTTTTGAATCGAGGATACTAAAAGCGCCGTTGCCGAACGTTTCGTGACGCCACGACGCGACGCCAGGATCTATTTATCGAGTTTGCTCAATGCACTATGCAGCTGACACCTCGTTTTCTCGCGTTTGCAACTGGCGGTGAGTGCTTCCGAAAATATTTCACTCGGTCGACGCATCGAGCTGTCGTCGTTCGGCCTTTAGTGCAGCGGTTTTTCGATGTATTACACTTAAAGGAATTCTAAAGTCAACTGTTTTATTTTTCAAATAGGGTAAAAACGGGGTAATTTGGATAGGATAATAGAAATTTTCAAATTGTATAAAAGACTGAAGCTGCATAGTATATTCAATCAAACGTACAAAACGTGTACTATTAGTGTAGTAATTCGATTTAACTATCATTTTTTTATTGAATAAATATTTATTTATTGTAAGTAAATGTTTATTTATTATTAATACTGTTCAAGGAAATGTGTTTAAGGCTTAGTGTAATCTTTTTCTCAGTAAATTATAATATGAATAATCAATGTTGAGTTCTGAGCACTAGGAAAAAATGTTATGTTGTATGAATCAAAATTTTATTACAATAACAGAAATTTGGTTGAAATATACCGAACAAAAATTTTTGATAAAATGTATGTAAATGTAAATGAACAAACGAATATCATTTATCAAGTACGTATATGGAAGGAATTTTGCTAAAGTAACTTAAAAATTTAGCTACACTAAAAAAAATTTACTAAATATATGTGTTTTTTTGAATAGTATTGTACTATGTAAATATTTACTTATAGTAAATAAATATTGTAATTTTACGTAAACTAAATTTTTTAGTTAGTATAAATAAATATTTTTATTATTTACAAAGCAGAGAAATTATTTTGCAGATGCAACTGAATTTTTTTATTACATAAAACATCTGATTGCTGTTAAAAATATCTTAACTAAACAGTTTTACTAAAGGTACTAAATTTTTTTCCTAGTGTAGAATTAATAGGTTTAGATATGAAAATTGTAATATGAAAGATTAGTTAGAAAATTTGTATATAGATGTATGCGTGCGAGATTGATGTGAGTGATGTGTCAATAACACATAAATCATATGTGTGTAAGTTCTTCTGAATTGATAAAGCAGACAACTTTGATTCTCTTAAATTTTGACGAGTGTGTCGCTTACACGATATATCGACGGATATCAATGCGACTCCATTCCAGGTGCAACAGGTCGAAATGAAGTGTTCGTCGAACGTGCAACCTCCTTGTTGATATAAATAATCCATGATGGTGACGTAGGATTGCGGCACATTTGGCGAACGACGTCAGAGTTACATCGCGAACGAGCACGTTGCATATGTGCACAGACGTTATAAATTAATTTTACACTTTACGGCTGATATATTTTTAAAGCACACTCGACGCTCGAAAAGTAGCAGCGTGGGTTGGCGATGATCGCGCGGAAGGGAGGGGATGTTAAGTTTTCCGGCCAAAATGAAATATTGTAGTTTCTAGATCTTACAAATGCTTATCATGGGAAGAGATATGGAAGAAATCAGGACTTTGAATGGATGGTTCAAACAAAATTAATTTTAGATTTGTATCTAGCTAATTTTTTAGGTATTTCAGTAAAATTTTTTCCGTGTATAATTTATACACGCAAAAAAAGTGATCTCGCAGTTATAACGAAAATTATTTAAGTATGAAAAATAACTAAAATAGATAAATTTCTAGTAAGTACTGCGATATTGAATATATATTGCATCTAATCATATAAATAACAGAGATCATATAAATCATATAAATGACAGAGATAGAATTTAGATTTGTGCTATAAATTCTATGCGTATGATACATAATTTTCTATCACAAAAAATATCTATAATTCTAGCTGGAGCAGCAAAATATTTTTTTGCGTATATTTCGAAATTTTTACATTTTAGCCGAGAACAGCTAAAACTTAATAGCCTCCTTTTTTATTTGAACTTCAGACTTTTTATCAATCAGAATTCTAGTTTTCTTAAATAAAATTCTAATAATTTTAATCAAAAAATTTTGTATTGTCCATTTTCAGTCAGAATTATAATTAATCCAACCAGACATTTTTTCTCATCACGCGAATTGTCTTCTGCAACTTTTTCTTAATTTATCATGATTAAAATTTCCTTCTTTGTCTCGACTTTTAACTCGAGTTCTAATAGAGATATTAAATTCTCAAGTTTATTAAAAGATACTTTTAGAGTGTTCGTGAAAAAGGGCGGATTCGTTGAACCCGCCCGTCGTAAGGAGAAGAGTAATTCTGAATGAAATGCGCCACTTGGCAAAGAGCGTAACGATGCAACACGCGCTAAACGGATTCATGTACGAACAGAATTGCTACGCTACGACATAACGTGACACCAAGAACGTAACGCCAAGAATCAAGTTAACTCGTTCCGCTCGTGCGTCTAACTTTCATGAACACTTCGTGTAAAGCATAATGTCTCTTCGTAATTGATTACATCATTCGTATGCAGAAATCTAACTTCATCTACCAATTAATCAAATATTATTCACGTGAGGATTATGATAGCAATAATGAAATCTTGAAATTTTCACTTCCAATTCGCGAATCACTCTTGACACTTTGATTTTCTGAAAATTAATCCTAATTTTCCTTGAGGTATTTTCTTTTCAAAATTATATAATCCTGGTGAAAATTTTTCTCATAATTATTATACGAATTGGAACATTTTTCAAAAATACTCAGAAATATTCGGAAAGTTTACATCTTCTTTCAGAATTTTTCATACAGGTGAATTCTGAAATATTCTGAAATTTCTCATCTCATAATTTTTAAAAAATATTTAAAAATTTTTTAGATTTTATAACATTTCATCAGAAATTATACTTATTACAAAAAATCTTAGAAATCTTATGATATTTCATAATTAACATGAAAAATTCCGAAAAAAGATGTAGATTTTCTAAGAAATGTTTCAATTTATAAAAAATGTGAGAAAATATAAAATTATAAAAGTTATAATTATATAGAAATTTTGAAAAATACATTACATAAAAAATTCTGAGAAAAATTTTCATCAGGAAAGTTTTGAAGTGGGTTCTTTAATTTAAAAACAATAACCAAACAAAGCAAACGAACGCTATTAACAAAGAGCAAATACAATAATAAAGAGTGTTTCTCTTCTTTATTGGATTATATTATATATGACATCAATAATTGAACATCTGACAATTATTGACGTCCTGTGAATAATTATATTTACGTTTTATTAATTGTGCTGTATTCTTATTTATTTTGGTTGGTTAAATTTATTCCCTTTTTTCCTTATCTAACCTTTTTTCTTCTTCTTTTTTAAGTGAATTTCTGACTCCAAAAATCACAATATCATGAAATCTTGATGCGTTAAAATACCAAACCTCTTGTAGATATCAAGTTCGGTATAAAACTAAATATCTAAAAAAAAATAAATTTTAATAAATATTTATTCGAATAGTTCTATAAGTAATATTTACTAATATATAAACATATATTATAATATATATATTATAATATAAACATATATTTATTTAATACAAAGACCATTAATTTGATTTAACTCATTTTTTATTAAGTATAAATATTTATTTACTGTAAGTAAAGGTTTACTTACAATAAGTACTAACAGTAGAATTAATACTCACAGTAGAATTACTAACAGTAGAATTAGTACTCAAAGTTTATACTCATTAGTATTCAAAGAAATATTATCAAAATTTATTTTTAATATATCCTTTTACTTTTGTAATTTTTTTTTTTAATATATCATTTTACTTTTGAAGCTATTGTAAAATCCACGAAAGTTATATGAATGTCGTTCAACTTACTTCATCGACTGTTATATTAGCGTACCATCATTCGATGGTAATACGTCCCTTTCAATTCTGTGAACAGACATTTGGCAGTTGCACCGACAAACCTGCTTTTCGGCGAGACAGGCTTGCCGAATATTTTCTGGCAGCGAGATAAATCGATGGCGATAGACGCCGCGCGTTTCAACGACTTTCTGTCGGCCAATTCGCGGCCATCCGCATCACCGATCGAGAGTCAGATCATGCGGAATTACACGTACGTCAGATTTCGTCCAGAAGCAATTTCGTGTCGTGTAACGAATGAGTGCGCGTTCCGGCTTCCGTCTCGCTTTTTGGTCGATGCCTACGGCGTTTCAATTAACGAAGGCACAAGCATCGCCGTGGTCGGGTCAGTCGTCCCGATCTCGAAATAGATCGCCCGTCTCGCCTATCCACGGATCACCCCGCGATGCTGACCCTTTGCTGCTCGTTTTCACGCCTTGTCATGCGATTATCCCGCCGTGGCTTTGTCATGCCATTCGACGGCATGATTTCGAACGAACCTTGGGCGAGCTTCAATCATTCGTGAACCTTTACCCTTAAAATGCCGAACTCGGCGTGCCCAAGGGACGCGAGTAACGTTCATCGAGCCGATCGAGCCATGCCGATGATTTTTTTCGAAGAGACTTCGAAAGGAATGGCGTTTCTTAGTCTAAATAAAGAGTCACTATTATATGGAAAAATAGATTTTACTAAAGTAAAAATTTTGCTAGATACAGTTTTGAAAATAATTTTATTAGATCACTTAGACCATCAAAATAATTATGAAAATAATAGAACGTTAAAGCTGATGGCTAGAATGTCAAAACTTTTTGCAGCATTATGCTCGAGCGTCTTACATAATTATTTTGATAGTTTAAATTATTTTCAAATTTATATCTATAACTGAAGTTTTATTTCAGAAAAATCATTTTTTCCAAATAATACTCTAATTTTTTGCTGCAATTAATGTAATAATTAATTTCTGATATTTCTGATTTTATAAGAGAATTATAATAATTGTGTAATAAATATACACAAAAAGATTTGAGATTTTTAAAGTGCCATGTGGAAAGCGTTGCAAAGAAGCTTTGTGTTAAATTCACATACACATAGGAAATTCCATCATTCTATTGTTAAGAAAAATAATTACTCAATTTATTTCTTTCCTTTTAAGTAATATCTTTAACAAAAAATTTTTGTTGATAATAAACTTAAAATATATTTATTTTAGTTAAAAAAAATTCATTATTATGTACTCAAAACAAGAATTTATTTTCTTAAGAATATTACAAATTGATCGAAGAAGCGACTTTATATAATAAGCAAATTGAATTTGTTTATTATTAATTAATATCAATTAATAATTTTGATTGGAGTATATTAAACTAGGATTCAGAATATACCTTGAATAAATTTAATGCTTGTAATGAACTTAATAGATTTACGAATATATATACCTACGAACTTTTGAAATTTATGAACTTGAAACAATTATGAAATAATTATTATTTCTGTACAGTATTTTCCCGTAATGCGGACGGAAAACTGTATAGCACAGACGATATGATGTTGGCTAAATAATTCATATGAAAAAAAAATCGAATTTATGACTGATAATTAAAACTGGAGACTGCATAATTGAACGCCGTAATTAGCCATGAGCCATTTTTTATTATCATGACTGCATCGTTCGGTACTTCATTTGAAATAAAACTACTCTGACAGAACTGCAACAGACGGGAAAATTGAAAGAAAAATCAATATGTTGTCAAAATTAATAATTCTTGCCCGCTGAGGTCAACAAACTTGTCGCGCCTACGGACAAGAAATCAATCAAAATACTTGAGAACTTATTGACATTACGTTAATTCCTGCACATGTCAAAAAGTATTGCACATCTCACTGAACAATTATTTATGCGAATAATTAATATAGTTTATATGATATAATATAGTTTATAATTCGGACTAGGTCTTGAGATACAAGAAATACAGATTCCAACAGGACAAGCGCAATTTCAGAATCCAAGATTATTGTATTTTTATTGTCTCATGTATTTAAAATAAAAGAATATATTTTCCAGTTTGTAAAATTTTTCAAATAACATCCTAATAATATCCTTTACTCGTTTAAACGTGAAAGATCTATGAGGAAGATTTACAGAAGATAAACAAAGTAATATGACCAAATAATATAAATATATACTTATTTAATAATATTTAAATATATTTATTAATAAATATATTTATTAATAAATATATTTATTTTGTTAATATGAAGTTAGACCATCACTTGCTTTAATATATTCTTAATTAAGATATATTTTTCGAAGAAAAATGAACTTTTATATTTCGCGTCTAAGGACTGCCAACGGTTCCTCGATGATATCGCGTGGGAAACACAGTCAGGCAAGGCAGAATCGAGAATCGATTGAGAAAGGTCCGCGTTCTCCAAAGAAAATCCAGGATTTTCCTCTTTATAAAGAGAAAACATTCGGATTTATCGTATGTTGTCACTGACGTAAGGCCCGGCAATAGAAGGGAGGAGCGGATTTAAAAATAACGTCACTTGAAGCAACCGCGTTGGTGGAAAATTTTCTCTCTCGAAATACATAACAGTATCTTTACGATGAGTTCCGTCCGACTGTTTCAAAATAAGAAATAATTTACATAGAACGCTAAAAAATATTTATCATGATATATTTATCTATGATAGCGAAATTTTATTTTAAAAAATCTCTTTCAACTCCAACGTCTCAATTTTAATATATGATGTTTTTGACTGACTTCAAATTAACATCTCTCTATATTTAAGTGTATAATTTATT
>Ga0157364_1007816_pt1 | contig 11084 bp, 5 predicted proteins | sample AttsexASBM2_FD_111476 | JGI IMG/M metagenome (GOLD analysis project Ga0157364, IMG submission 111476) | Fungus gardens microbial communities from leaf cutter ant in Ribeirão Preto, State of São Paulo, Brazil - Atta sexdens ASBM2 | ecosystem: Host-associated > Fungi > Mycelium > Unclassified ... | reverse complement strand
AGTATAATATTTGAGAATATTTGAGAAAACTACATACACACACACACACACACACACACACACACACACACACACATAAGGTTATTATTATTATAACCTTGTATTAATATTACAGCAGTACTAATAATTTTTTAACCATACAATTATAGTCACAAATACCAAATATTTTTCTCTCTGGATACGCAATCCTAAATTAAAGCTAGCTGCAGTACATAATATCACGAATTACCATTTTAAAAATGAACTATAAATTTATTGCAAAAAATATCACCCTATCCAAGATTTGAACCTCCTATATGTTTTCTGACGGGCATCTTTATCATCAGGTAAGAAATTTGTCGATATCTTTGGCAGGTAGAGATAAAAACTGAAGATTGACTCTCATTTCTGAAGATTGCTCGGCACATTATATGTTTGCGCGCGAGAGCGAATCGAGATAAACAGCAGGGGCGTTATCTCTCGCCAATGGTTTACGGGCAACGAAAGGCGAAACTGAAAGGAGATGATAAAGTGTATCCAGGCAATTCCCGTATCCAGGTAACGTGAGCGATCGATAGGACGGCGTGTGGGTGCGTTTGTGTGTAACGAGGAAGCGCATTCCCGCGAACGGACGGCGCGCCGGAGTGCAAGTGGAGTAGGTTACGTAGATAAGTCGTTATACATACATACATACGTATACATATATACTTGCGTACGTAATTCGCTCGGCGAATGGTCATGTGGGGCCCGACCGGCCCCTGATGCATCCTTCCTGCGGATTAGCGGACACGCGCCATGGACGCGGAATATCTGAGCCATCGCGTGGTGCTGAGATAGCAATCTGAATCGATACGTAATCTAGGTGGATGAGTAATAGCCTTTTAACGATGGTCTACTTTGATCGGGGTCCTGCATGTGCCAAGGCGGCCAGAAATCATTTTCAAGCTTCATCAATAATCTATCAGATGAGAACTTCTTAATGAACCGCTATTTATTAGACACTCTCCCCTCGAGCGTAAGACACATACTACGTAATCAGTACTTTAATAGTGTTTTGAAGCAAGAAAAGAAGCAATTAGATATCATACATGAAAAGAAAATGGATAAATTAACGTATGTTTGCTCATTAGTAAATAAAATTGTGTTCAAAAAGATAGAAAAAAAAAAACAGAGAGAGAAAGAGAAAGATCATTTATTGAGCATTCTAAGTTTTCTCTGGAACAGAATAAAGAAAAGAAAAATTGCACATAATCATGTTTGAAGACAAAAGGAAATAAAATGGAAAGAGAGAGATTGCTATTTTTAAAGCTTTTAACTCTAAAATGATATCCTTTATCAAGCGCTGAAAACATCACATATAAAGCTTACACCTTTAAAGTAATACGTTAAAAAAACCAGATATTAAAATAATAAAAAAAAAAAAGAAAAAAGAAAAGAAGATAAAAATACAAAATGGAAAAGGTTATCGGAATAATTACTTTTAATTATATAATTACTTTTAATTTGCAGTATTATCTTCATATATCTATTGCTATTTTCAAATAAATCCAATCTTGGTGCATTCGGGCGAAACAAAGCGATACTATTAGACGTTCTTTGCAGCTGTTGCAACACTGATTGCAACAGCGGCAGGCATTTTGATCTCTAGAAAAATAGATCGCATGATAAGGATGCGATAAAACATGCGAATTATTAATCATAAATCTCGCTGCAGAACCGCAATGATCTAGTTCTTTATGAATAATTCTGCTTCCATCAAACGCGTTACATTATGAGGCAGAAACGCTGAATTTTTTTTTTGATTTCGTTAAAGAGTTCAGGATTAATCGATATATTTAAATTCGTGTTTGCTTTTAAATCTGTAGAAACAATCAGAGAGTATCAGAAAGTTATTATTCTTAACCTCATTTATCAAGTTACATAATTTATGCGTAACTTACCGAGTTTTATTTTGCACGAAAAAGTTTGCTTTATCAGCAAAATTCTTGCATTTAATTCTTAATCACTTTAATCAGTATTTACAGTCTAATCATCCTGAACAAAATACGCATAATGTCGAGAAAATCAAAATTATAAATTCCCTCGTTTAATAATCAATCAGTTAAAGAGAAAACTAATTGTTCTTGTTTCTTAAAGAACACATACAATTATCAAAAATCCCTAATGTGTCGGCTACAACGTGATAAGAACATGAGATGTTCGTGACGATCGCGCGTGACTAATTGCGCTACGCGAGCTCAACCCGGAGCCCCTAATTAAGGATAAACGAGACAAAGAGCGTGTCTCTATACTGTCGGCACGCATTGTCGAAATCCACCGGGGAATCCTAGACGGATCAGACGGAGGGGAAGCTGGGGAAGAAGCCAGCTGCGCGCAAGTCGACCGAAACGAGGCTTCGGATATCAAATTGGCCCCAGTGCCTGTTGATATTAGCATTTATTTATATCTCCTGACCTCAAATATGTGTAACGTGCCGGCCCCTCTCCGACGACGGCACAACGGCGGTACGGGCACGCCTCCGTTTTCGAGGTTACGCTGCTCCGCTGCGCGCGCGAGAGTCCGCGTCGTCCGTCGTCTCCCTTCCCCGCCGGCATCCCCGTCGAGCTCCCCGTCAAATCCCCGTCGGTGGTGTAACACACAGCGTCTTCTTTGTGACATCACTCGGCCGAGGGCGAGTGTTCCGACAAGCGTTTTACTGTCACCCATGACGATCAAGACGGATACGACCAATGCGGGACGCGCGAATTGAGCATCAGGAATCTCCACCGAGACCCATAAATTTTAGAGAGCATTGCGAAATGATTTTCGCTGAAAACGCTTCTTCATCATCACATTAAATTCACGCGATTGTATATTTACGCTCTCGAGACCATAGACGAAATTTCTAAGCACACTTTCTTGCTCGGTAATACTTCATCTGCATCCCTAATTATTATTTTCAAAACATTAACACATCATATCATGGCTTATTTCGAGCTATAATTAAATTAACTTTAAATTAATATAATTAACATACATTAACTATATTAACGATGTTAATTATATTAATTTAAAGTTAATTTAATTATATCTCGAAATAAGCCATGACATTATGTTAATTTTTAAGAAAATATACGAGCATTTTTTTACTCCATTTTATTATTTTCAAACTTTGAGTTTAATTATCTCGAGCAAAAAAAATTATGCATGCCTCAAATTTCAAACTTCACGCAAATGTTTTTATTATCTATTAATGATAGGGAGCATAATTTCTTAACCCTAGCAAACCACTCATGGGTCTTTTGCGATTTTTTACATTGCTGTTTTATATTTCTTTGAAGCATTATAATTAATTGAAAATAAAATATTATTTATTTAATTCATATTTATCTGTCTTTGTCTGACTATAAATTTTACACGTTTTTAGCTAAAAAATATGTATTCAGTCCAGAGATATAGCGTGACAAAGTTGCAGCGTTTCATAGACCCTGATGTGATCAAAAATAACAATGGCTCACTAGGGTTAAGTTCTTTACTGAATTTTAAGATGCTTATTAGCATTATTACTAAATTGACGATCAATTTAATTTGTGCATTATTTTAATTTCAATTTATAATTGCATTTTAAGTTTGACAATAATTGTCGCGCAATTTATATAATTGAAAGATGTATTTAAAATTTACATAAAAATGATTAAGATTCAGCCTCGATATGCTTGGTAATCCTTTACTTAGACAGTTGGAAAATTTGTATAAATTTAACACATTTTACGTATTTCAAACGGCTCACTCAAATTTTTATGTTAATTTTATATGAGATGAATATGTTAGAAAGTAACGTAAATATTATATAAAAGAAGTAACACAGAAGAATAATATATACTGACACAATTTGTAAGCAAACCGTGAAAGTATATCTTTTCAGTAAAATTAATGATGTTAAATTAATGTATTTAATTCATTTATCTTAGAATTTAAATTTTTAAATGTTATTTTCATGTTATTTATTCACTTTCACTCATAAATTGTGTTATTTTAATACTAAAAATGTTGAATATCAATTTATTATTTATTAACACAAAATATTTAAATAATCATGTTAAATTCGAATTGTTAAAAATTCGAATGTGTTAAAAATTCAACACAAAATTTTAGCAAGGATTTGAGCAACCATTTCCAACATAAATGTAAAGGGTTTTCTACTGTGTATTTATGTTGTTTTTCTTATGTATTAGGGTCATTAATATGGCACATGTTTTGCCAGCTACGAAGATATTATGCGATAAATTTAAATTATCTCGTTTGTGACTTAAAAAGGAATCTAGGTTAAAAGCTTGATGAATTAAAAAACAGAAAAACAGCTGATTGTTTATCATGTAATATAAAGATCTAACAGAAAGACATAACATCGAAGTATTTTTGAAATTTAACATTAGAAAAATATGTTGTATTCGAGTCGAGATTCTGAAATCATTTGGCAGCTTATCGGCGATAAATTCGCGAGGCAAAAAAATGGTTTCGCCATTGTTGCTGACGAGTGGTAGGGTAAAAGCAGGAAATGTGGAATAGTCTGCTAATATGGAATAATAGCTTATTTTCTAAACAAAGCATTGCAATCTAGCGGCAATCGCGGAAAGTTGTTGCAACTATCAAACATGTCATAACAAGCAATGAGCTCAGTCTGACAAAATGTTTCATCGCAATAAACATTTATTTATTTTCGTTGCATCAGAAGTTCGGCAGCTTCTTCTAAAAACTGAAGGTAAGTTGTTGCTTATATTACATAAATGCTTTTAATAATGTTGCATAAACAATATTATGCAGATAAATTGCGATTTCTAACTTGTTTATTGTTACGAAAAGTCTTTATTTGTCATACGTCATGACGACATGCAGGTAATGTGGAATACATCGAGGATCGAGAATATGAAATAGATTACATATTAGCAACTTATTCGTGATCAGGTAGATTAAGTTATATCAGGTGTAATAAAAAGAAATCCATTATTTTTCCATTCAATTTCATGCAAAAATAATGGATTTCTTTTTACTACACCTAATATTATGAGATGTATTCCACATTATCAGCTTATTTGCGTTGAAATTATAGATTATTCTTACAGAATTAATTGTATTACGTTGTGTAATAAATATCTTATAAATTTATTGTGTTTTGTACAGATGCCAAATTCTAAACAGATTTTGGAAAGTCAAGGAAACATTCTAAACGTGGAGATTTATCAATGGGATAAATGATGAAAGCAGTCAAAGATATTCGATCAGGAAAATATGAGGATATTTAGTAGCAGCAAAGAAATATAATGTATCTAGATCTACTTTATTTAGATATGTAAAGGATGAATTTCTTTCATCCAGGAAAAAAGTAAATACTCCTTTGGATAGAAAACTAATATTAGAATTGAAACTTGTTGAATATTGCATCTAAATGGATTCTATTTCTTTGGGATTAAAAAAACGGAATGTAAAACGAATGGCATATCAACTTGTCATAAAAAATATTTTATATAATTTACCACATCCATCTTGCAATGAAGAAGCAAGTAAATTGTTTCAAACTTTTCTACGCCGATATCTGAATTTTGCATTAAGAACACCACGTTATTTCAAGTACAAGAATAGCTGGATTTACTAAACAAAACGTAAACGTAAACACTTTTTTTATTTATATGAGGTTGCATATGATAAAATTAATCAACAGTCTCATAGAATATATAACGTGATGAGCTTAGAATCACAGTTGTCCAGTATTAGAAAAAGTCATTAGTTCAAAGGAAAAAAAGAAATGCAGAGAGAGAAAATCTGACTACTATAGTTATTTGTATGAACAGTCGGCAATTATATCCCTCTTTTAATAATTTGGCCAAGAAAGAATATGAAATTGGAATTAATGGATAATCCATCGGGTTCAATATGGACCTGTCATCCATCCAAATGGATTCAAAAAGAAATTTTTACAATGTGCTTTGATCATTTTATAAAACACACAATAATACAGGATTAGTAGCCCCAAGTTTTACTAGTCTTAGATGGACATACTATAATATATGATAATTCACATACAAAAAAACACAAAAATGATCGAGATGGTAATAAATAATTTTGTTCAGTACGCTTGCCATCACATATTTCATATAATGCAACCATTAGACGTAGAAACTTTTAAAAATATATTACGCAAGAAATTGAAAATTTTCTAAAATCTCGAACCTAAGAAGATATTAATAATAATGTAACTGTACATCGTGTAGCTAAATTATTTACTGCTGCATACAACTGCTCCGCAACAATGGAAAGTTCTGTGAATGTATTCAGAGAGACTGGTCTCTATTCACTGAATAGACATATTTTTCAAGATTATAATTTTCCTTTTCAACCTCTGACAATAAATCAAGATACGCAATCATCTGTGAATTCAATCAGCTGTTAGCGTATCTGAAGAACCAATACCTGGAGCAGCAATGCAGTATTATCATCCGACATTTATTATTATATGTATAAACATTATCATTAAAACAGATATTAACGTTTAAAAATATAACTTTTTGGTTCTTTTTGTGAATGTTTATTTTAGACTGTAATATTTATTATACGTCATAATTTAATGATTCAAGATTTACTTTTATTCTTTACTGTACATGCCTGTATCCATTTCACCTACAACTTCAAATCGTGCAGGTTCAACTTGTATTTTAACATCGTCACATTATCATAAAAAAATGAAAAATGTGCTAAATAACAAGAGTCAAGTAAAAGCAAAAAAGAAAAGAAATAAATAAGAACAAACCTACTGCAAAAGAAGAAAGCTATTTTCTAAGAAGAAAAGCCATGAAACAAATTATAGAAGCGGTACAGACAATGATGTTCATAAAGATGACAGTTTAAGCGATGATGAAGATACATAATATCTATTTTGCAATGGCAGTTTCAAGGATGACAAACACGGAGAAACCTGGGTGTAATACGCAATATATCATCGGTGAGCACACAAAGATTGTGGAGCAACTAATGCAAAATTTATTTTATATGGCACCGTTTCCGATTAAAAAAATAAAAAAGAAATTACTATTTTCTTATTTTAGAGGTTTTCTTTAATATTTTATATGTTGTTTTAAATTAAACACTAAAAAGAAATAACTATATTTTATTTAAAATGTTTGTTTTTTTTCATATATTTTAAATATTAATTAAACATTTAAAAGAAATAAGAAATAATTATTATTTTTGTGTTTTATACAACAACTTCTATTTTATATTTTATATTCTTTCACACGTCACAAAATAAAGAGAAAAACAAATCTTACTGTAATTCTTATTTTATTAGCCATACTTTAAGATAAAACATAAAGAGTTTCATTATTGTCAGTTTAGATTATAATGTGTTTTTGTACTTTATACGATAAATAAAATTGAATACAATTTTACATGTATTCTTTGTGCAATGATTTTTATTTTTTATAAACCACCATTTTAAGTAATGAAATGCAAATTTATTTATAAAGTCTCATATTTATTTATGTAGACTAATCAAAATAAAATTTTAAATAGTTTATATCTTTACTGTACAAATTGTAACAGATAAAAAATAAAATAACACTGTCGCATGGACAATTATATTAAATCCTAAATCATTAAATTATTATATGTATAAACATTATCATTAAAACAGATTAATGTTTTAAATATAACTTTTTGATTCTTTTTGTGAATGTTTATTTTAGACTGTGATATTTATTGTACGTCATAATTTAATGATTCAAGATTTTTGTTCTTTATTGAACAAAAATGTGAATTATTTTTAACTATTTTTCTTGATTGATTTATATAAATAAACAAATCGGCACTTCATTTATTGTGTTATTTATTATTGCTTGAATTTCATTGGTATTCCATATTACATTGCATTTTTTAGATCCTCCTCCCCTTCCATTTTCACGCTCTTTATTTTTTTGTTAATATTGACGTTGGACTTAAAATTTGGCGATTTTCATTTATTGGATGTTGTCGCTGATATATTCCTCAAGAGTTATGTATAAATTTGAAACCTTCGTGTGCATTTATATCGGAGTAATGTTATTTTAAAAACGCTATTCCATCATATTCTCTGCTTTTTTTCTATAAAAAAAGTAGACGACACGTGTTGGAGCGATCGATTTGCGATGACCTCGCCGTCGCGAAAGTGGGAACAACGATGCAATTTTTGATCCAAATATTTATAGCGTTCGACCAAAAGCACCGCTACACGTGCACAAATGTGAACGTGCGAATCGTTAAGTAAGTTTCTAGTCATTCACATGCAATATACCCGTGTAATAATAAAATACGATATAGCATTCTAGCGATAAAATTAACTGGATGCGTGACACGCACCTATTGTGGGGCTGTAAAATTAAAATATTACGACATATTTTTAAGGTGATTAATTTTAGCCAGTTAATCTCTTACAAAGTTGCGTGTGCGAGGACGTAAAACCTTGGCCAAGAGTGCGAAAGCGCGCGGTTTAATAAATGGCACATTTCTGTGTCACTTTGAAAAAAAAAATGATTACCATAATTTACAGTTATTTTCACTGTCACTATATATTTTTAACAATACAACTATATAAATATAATTATTATTACTAACATTGTAGCAGTAACAATTACAAAAATGGAGCTCCTGACATAATTATTTTATCATGCAATTATAGTCACAAATATATCAAACAATTTTCTCTCGTGTGTATTTAGTTTTTAATATTCGGATATCTAAAAGATATGAAATCGAAACAATTTATTAAATTTGATTTATCACACGTTTTAATTGACTTTCGGCGGCTTGAGCTTCATATTTATCTTACCTCGATTGATTGCTCCGCACTTTCGGAGCCAAGGTTGTAATAATTAAGTTATCGAATGAAAAAAAGATAAAATGACGATAATGTCGCGCAGCGCAAGAAAATATCCTACCGCGAGCCTCCGGTGAGCTCGTGCACGCGTAACGACAGCTTACAACGACCGAGAGATCGTAAAATATAATCAACGCGAAAAGGGTTAAACGGCCAAGACGGATGAACGAGGTGGAGGACTCGACACGTCGCGCGCCTCACATAATGGCCTGACTAATGCGTGAAGCTAAATGTGCGTGGGGGATCCTTCGTAATGTGGACATCCTTGGCATAAGCATAGAAAGCTAGAAAGCCTCGGCACCGTCTATGATAACCCAAATACGAATAGCCGCGCGCTCGATTATCTGACTTTGTTTAAGGAGAAATCTTTCTTTTTGTGCGTTTTTCAATCGTGCAAAATAAAACGCGTCGCCATGAATCGTTCCGTATATTCAACGCGAAAATTTCAACGCGATGTCCATGTCTCTTATAGAGAGACTGTAAGGTTATTAAATCGCAATAAATTATTTTCAGTATTTTATGATGATTAGCATTAATATCATTTTACTTGTCAATTTAATTTATGATGGTACTGGGTTGGTGGCAGATAAATTCGTTCGGTAGCTTAAAGTTGTACATACAATATTTTCGTTAAAAATAAAATTTAAATTAAAAAAAAAAAGCTTTAAAGCTTGAAATCTTTACTTTTTGAAAGGTTACTTTATATATTCTTTGAGTTTATGTGAGTTTGGTCATTTTTACATAGAGAAAATTACGAACTGAAAAAATAAAAAATATTCTTCCTATTTTATAGGCCTGTCACGTATTCGAAAAAAAATTCGACTATCTTAAAATTCATTTTCAAAAGATGTTCTTACGATTTTTTATTATTACTCGTAGATCAAATAAAAAAGCATTCTAACTCTGATTATAACTTAATTCCTTAAAAATCATCCTATCGCAATTTAAAAAAAAAATAAAATTCTTAAAGCTAAAATTCCACTTGAATAATATAATTGTCAATTTAAAAAAAAATAGAATATATAAAATTGTTTCATTCTATCTTAAAAAATCGAATGAACTTATTTATCAATCCAATATTATTCAGTTTCAAGGCCGAAAATTAAATTGACGCATAGTTTACAAAACTGGATTACGTGTATAAATATTTCTATAAATTCACACCGAAATATTATGAAGCACGACAATCCAGTTCAGACCGAATAAAGCATTTCCTGCTTGTTTGTGTTATTCATCAGTCAATATCATCTTGTTTATTATATTCAAATCTCCTATATTAATTGTAAAGAAAATATTCTTTTTTTATCGCATTATAAACGCTTCAAATAAATCTTTTTTTATATATTGACATCAATAATCAAACCTGATTCTCACTCAGTTATAAAATTATCATACTTGTGCAGTCTAGTGAAGCAAAAGAATAAAAGAAAAAAGAAAACGCGATTTGTGATTCGCAGAAACATTTTTCGTAAATAATTCTGCGCGAATTATCGAGCGAGATGGAGATTTTGATTGAAACAATGATTTTACAAGACACCGAAGGTTTTTTGAGAGCCAATAAAACAATATATCATGAATCGGCCCGATGTTAGAAAGTCGGTTGGACCTTTTTCAGACCGCGATGCGACGACCGCGACGGAGATGAGGTCGACGAGAGAGTTCGCGTTCACTTTCCCTCGCGAGGCAAACGCGTATCGTCCCCAGCGATCACTAAAGGGTACCATCACCGTACCGGCGAATTCGCTTTCGCAGATCCTGGTTGCGGACAGATGCCGACGATTTGCACGAAGCCGGCATATGGCGGCGGGTCGAGTGACGCGGAATCTTTCTCAATGATGGACGATAAACAAGTAAGTAACTTTCCCCTTTGAATTTAGAGCTCCGCAGAAAGTTAAGTTGGAATGTCTAAGATAATCGAGCCAAGAATTATTCGAACATCGACAATGAAAAATTTGTATTAAACTTAACATACTTCATGTATCCCGAATAGTCCATTCAAACTTTTGTATTAAGTTTACACAAAATGTAAAAAAATTAAGATATAAAGTGTAATATTGACACAATTTGTTTTGTAAGTAAATTGTAGATTTTGACACAATTTGTTTTGTAAGTAAATTGTAGATTTTTTTCAATAAAATTATCATTGTAATCAATTATAAATGTTAAATTAATATATATTTTATTCATTTATTTTGGAAATTGTTTTAAAAACATTATTTTT
>Ga0157364_1007815_pt1 | contig 11085 bp, 6 predicted proteins | sample AttsexASBM2_FD_111476 | JGI IMG/M metagenome (GOLD analysis project Ga0157364, IMG submission 111476) | Fungus gardens microbial communities from leaf cutter ant in Ribeirão Preto, State of São Paulo, Brazil - Atta sexdens ASBM2 | ecosystem: Host-associated > Fungi > Mycelium > Unclassified ... | reverse complement strand
CGGCGAAGCTAAATGCGCGCCAGCGATAAGTAGTTGGTGAACGGAGAGAGAGAGAGAGAGAGAGAGAGAGAGAGAGAGAGAGAGAGAGAGTTACGAATTTTTTTACAGATTAATATTTTTTATTTTTGATTTATTATTCTCGCCTTTCCTCTTGCTGATACAAACGATACTAGTATCGCAAAATGTGAACGTTCGTTATCAAATGAAGAGGATCGACGTTCGATCGAAATAAACATCATCCGCATCCCAGAGTACGTGGCTTTATTTTGCTTTGCGTCGAGAAGATCGATGCCATGGCGGCAATTAACCGATAGGCCGCAGAACGTACCGTCGGAAAGGCAGCGGATGATCAATGATAATGACCGAGCTGAACGTGATCGACATGTGCGATGTATATGAGCCACGTGTGCCGCGTGAACGTGTCCGCGGGATCGTGGGGAACAACCAGGTCCCTGGACCCGGTCTTCTTCCTCGCGTACTTTATTCTCTGCTTGATGCAACAACCAGCGGCCGTTTAACCCTCGTGTTCAATAATGTAAATCCCGAAGTTGAACCCGACGTCCACCTCTTTGAACGACCTGTGATTTGCATGGCGATGAAATGCCAAACGTCGTTGAACATGGCCGTGAAACACGCAGACGTATGAATTTTCTTTTTCTCTTTCGTTCTGTTTTTCTTCTCTCTTGAATCGGATTTGAAGAACGAATAACAAGAACATTCTGTAAGACATTTTTTGATTCATTGCAAATATGCCGTTATCTCCGTTGGATTTTTGGAAACATTTTGAAAAATTGCTCGTTATTTGTCATTGAATATAATTTGTCCTCCATATTATTTTTTTCTTATAAAATTTTATACACAGAAAAAATTTATTAAATTAATAAATGTTTATTTGAATAGTTCTAATGGACATTTACTAATAAATATTTAGATAAATGAAAAAAATTATAGTTAAATCAAACAATGATTCTTATATTTATTAAATATGTATTTTACATTTAGTTATTAGTAAATATTCCGCTATAACTATTCAAAAATATATTTATTAAAATTTAGGAAATTTTTTTCAGTGTATACTTTAAGAATTAATTTTGCTAATATTTTCTCTTTCTTTAGATACTACATATTAAAATTTAAAAGTTTTAATAAATAGGTAAATGAAAAAGTATTCTAAAATTTTGAGAATCCAAATTTTCTGAATCAAATATTTTTATGTGGAGAAGTTTACAAATCTATTGTCACACGAGTCATCGGTGCAACTTTCACGTGGCGAGGAAATTTCATAGATTCCCGCCGGCGAAGAAGTAAATCGCGGTAAATAATCGAGTAATCGAAAGTTTACTGTTTCAATGCACTATTGTGTTGGAGAGTTAATGATACGCTTAAAAATGCGGACACCGAGCCGTTACGTAGAATCATGGCTATTAACTAGTCGACGAAATTGAACGAGATTCGATCTCGAGTTAACTCCCACGCGGAATATACTCACAGAAGACCGACACACAAGAGTATTGTCTCTAACGAGCCGTTACGTTGTGATGAAAACCGCGGTCAAGCGTGAGTTCTCACGCCAGATCGTTGCGCGCTTACATCATCGAAAGTCACAATCAATATGCAAACGACTTCGCATCTTGTCTTGTTCTCTATAAAAATGAAAAGATTTAATAAACGCATGTCTAAAATGTAAAATTCCGAATGACGTATCGCGTCCTTTGTTGAGTACGAATTTTCATAGAATATCAACATTGAATAGATACGCAGTAAGATTTCTATCTAATAGCAAAATGGAAGAAGAGAAACAGAGAAACGGAGAATTAAAATCACGACGTTATAATAAAAAATGAGAAATTAGTAGACGTTCTTCTAAAATCGCGACTATTCAGATTTGAAACATTTTTCATGACGAAAATCTTAATTAACGGTAAATGTTTAGTTAATTAAGATAACAAAACTCGTCAGATTAAAATTCCAGTCAGTCGACGCGCCGGTGAGATACATATCCTAAGAAAACGTTTGACGGTGATTTCGCGCAGCAAACTCAGTGCGTGTCGCGTCGTCGAACCGGTATCGCAACCGTGTATACACACGCGCGTAAAAGCACTTTGCGCAAGCATCGCTCGAACGCGACGTACCTGAGCACCCTTTCCACCCGAGAGCGGTCGGGCAATCGCGGATACTCGCGACAAGTGCTCGCTCCGTTCGCCGCGCGAGTGAGTCACCTCGCTATAGTCGCGGATAAGCGCGGATCGGCCGAGAAAACGAGAGAAAGAGCAAACGATCGAAGCAAACGGCATACCAGATGCGTTTATACTAGAAACAAGATGGATTGTAGAGATATCGAAAATTAAAAATTAAGCTGCACTACTCGATAGAAGAAAAAATTAGAAAGACATCATCCAAATTCGAATTGCGCGAAATCTGTATATTTTTACGTCTAAAGGAGAAAACGAGGGGATAATCACTTAATCGACACTTAATGTAATCATTAAGGGACAGAATCCTCGAAATCATTATAAAATTCATACGAAATCTCTATGTATAATCCGATAATGACATATGCAACCACGAGAAATCATTGTATAATATTAAATAAAATCGTATATCATATCAAATAACTTCATATGTAGTAAAAAATTATTTGTAATCAGATGAAATCATGTAATCTGTAGGATATTATATTATAATATTTCTAGTGGTTATCCCCTTCGAAAATACCGAAGGGATTTGTATATCTTTTATAAAAGTTGAGGATACCTGTGAAACTGCAAAGATAAAGATTCGCCATCAGACAAGAGATTGAAGAAGAACCGAAGGGAGATAAGAGGAGAGGAGAGGAAGTTGGAAAGAGGAAACCTGCTGAGCACGCGATCGCGGGCAGGTAGATAGGTGATACATTGGCAGCCGCGACAGTGTAACGCAATGCAATGCAGCAGCATGTGCGCCTTATGCTCGCAGCGCATTGCCGCAGATAGGCCGGAGAGTATATCCGATGTGGTCAGGCGAGTGAGCGAGTGAGCGAGCAAGGTAGTCAAGCAGCCAGTCAGGCAGTCAAGCAGGCAGGCAGGCGTGCCCGATGGTTACGGCAATCACCGCACATGCTTCCAGGCTCCCGAGACCACGAAGAGAGCACAAACAAACCTCTTACACTCCCAACAAAGCGTTAGACCACCGTCCATTTATTGTGTCCGCCAAGAGGAGAGCCTCCCACGGATCGGCGTGGCTCAGCTTCGGCGTATGCACTGATACCGAAAGGATGAGCGATCGTTAATTGTCTCTCGGCGCCGAGAGACGTCCGCCTTCCGCCGCTCCTTCCACCGTCTTCTGTACTTCCGAGTATCGATGGTTATCCACGAGCATAAGGCGCGAACATTACATCGAGAAACGGACTCCAGTTAACTGGATCGCAGTTATTGTGCTTGCGTTATACTGATTTCGTTGCCTGTGGGGATCGCTTGTATGATGCTGCGTCATTAATCTGTCGTATGGTCTTGTTTGGTTTATAAACGGATATATAGATATATATCTGTAGTTGGATAAATAGGTAGTTCATTTTAGTTGATTGTTGTAAAAAAATATTCGAAAAATAGAGAAATTATTTATTGAAAAGATAAAAATTCCAATATGAAATAAGTATTCTATTTAGTAATTAATAATAAATTATATATAGTGTATATAATATATAGTATGTATAATATATAAATTTTATACAAATATAGTGTATGTAATTATGTACTCTCTAAATCTGAATCAGTGGATCAGCCACTAATTACCCAGTGGCATATTTGGCACTGGTAATCAGTGAAGTTCTAAATCAGTGAACTGAAACAGTAAAAAAGAAAGAATGTTTGAGCATATAATTATGTAATTAAAATGCATGTTAATTTCAATCTTCCAATACCATATTCATTGAATTTATGCACTAAAATAAGGTTAGTTAGATCACATAATAAAGATTAATTAGGGATCACATATTTTTCATTCACTGTGGCATACTTAGCACTAATATTAGTGATTATCCACTGATTCAGATTTAGAGAGTATATTGTATTATATAGAAATAAAATATTTTTGACGAAATCGAGATGAACAGTGGCAATAAAATAGTTAACTCGATCGATTTCTTCTTTATTCGTGTTATAAATAAAATAAAAAAATAATATTGAGATATATTTTAATTTCCCGTTTATGATTGTGAAAATGAATTTGATTCTCTATAGGATTGAATCTCATATAATCTATTCGAGTTACTAGGTAAATTTTTAACATCAATTTTCTGTCGGGTTCTCTTGTACCATGTCGCCGCGAGGATTGTCTGAGAAAAGTCGATTTATGAAGAACAATAGCATAACATTATTCTATGGATAATATGATAAAAATAAAGCATTTAATACTTTCTCGTCTTTCTAAATCTTATTGTTTCATTGATTGTGTTCGCTAGCAAAAAAAAAAAAAATTCACAAGATATTAATGACTAAGCCGTGACATATCTCGTGTCTGGAACGACATTCCAAATTATTTGCAAACCGAACACTTTTAATCAAGATTTCGAGTTTAAACTATTCAAACGTTGAGTCACATGACTTATGCATGTCATAAATAAATGATATATCGGACACGCATATTAAAAGTAACCTTGGATGAGGTAAAACCGATAAAATATCTCCTTAGAACAACATTTAATCCTGGTTTATTTGGGTCCATTTAACTCTCTCAACGTAATTTATTTTCTTACTAATATTTTATTTACGAACTTTCTTCTCTGATAGTTGATAATTTTGTTTATTAAAGGAAATCATTTTTTCTATGAAAAAATTTTATTTTTATTATTTAGATTTTTAAGTTTTACGCAGAATATCTCTCGCTTTAATCATATTGAAATGATACGATATACGTATAAATAAATTTAAACAGATCAGCAGGGTTAAATATTTTGCTTTAAAATATTTTGTAAAATAATTAATAAAATGTTACTACATTAACATGTATTAAATTGGAATGTACCAATAATTTTGATATGATTGAAGTTAAATAAAAAAAATCGCTATGATAAAGTTTATTTAAAGAAATCATGTAGATGTCACACTTCTAAGTCTATGCAACTCTTTTGTAGATATCATTAATATTTGAAAAGTACTCTATATTATACAGTTAATCATCCGCAGAACAACTCTCATAATCCAAAATCAAAACATCTCACGTCTGCGCGTAACAAGAACGACGGAAAAGCGGATCATTACAATGATGCGCCCGGCCTGCAGCGTTCGCAAATGTAACTCGTGTTTCCGAGATACGTCTATGCGCGTGTGCGTGCATGCGTGCTTGCTTATTTGGGTGCGTGCATGCGTGCATGCGTGCGTGCGTGCGTGCGTGCGTGCGTGCGTGCGTGCGTGCGTGCGTACATGCGCGCGCGATCGTGCGTGTGCAATCGCGGTGTTATCGCCGCGGGGTAATCATCCACCTGCCCGAGCGAGAGCCGCGCGCGGCGCGGCGCCCACGCTGAGCTCGACACGGCGTGGCTGCACCGCCTGCACCGCTTGCACCTCCTGCACCGCCGCTGTACGAGGACGGGGGCATGAGGAGAGCGAAGGGAGAGCGAAGCGGGATCGAGAGGGATGGGAGACACGCGGGGAAAACGCGAGTGCAACGGCGCGCATTCTGACGAGAGTGGCCCGCGGGCCTAACTCCGTTACAATGAGAGCTGCTCGTGGCATTCCGCGAAACACACGGAACACGTCATCATCACAGAAGACCAACGAAATGACGAGACCTACCCATCGCCGAGCCCGCGTGCACTTGTACACGAATACACGTACACACCCACACACATACACATGCATCCGCCTACGTATATGCAACCCTCTTCTCCTCTCAACTCTCCCTAATACCCTAGTCTCAATCCCAAGTTCCCTCTTGCCGCCCCAGCAAAGTGCATAAAGCGCGGCCGTGAGAGAGCGAGATGGGAATTGTGGCATTCGATTTGACTGCGGCGGCGGCGGCGGCAGCGGCGGCGGCTGCTGCTGCGGAAACGTCCCGAATGAATCGAACGGCGAATGCAACAACGAAGCGCATCCGCCGATGTGCGAATCTCGACGATGCCGGCAATCCGTAATATCGGGCGGCGCCGTTACGCGGCTTACTCGTATTTGTATAGAACGCAAAGCGGGTTACACGGGCGGTCGATACGCGGGGAACGAGGAAAGGGCACGGTGCAAGTTGAGGGCACAGATGCAGGCGAGTCGCGTTGGAATTCGCGCGATTGCTCTGCTGCATCAATCTATTTATCTGTTTATCTATCTCATTTTCTGATCCTTCCGGAGATATACTGAATGGATATTCTCTTTTTTATGTTTCAATTAAAAAAAAAAAAAGTAGAATATCATGCTTAATTTTTAATTGTTAAACTTGCACATTCCTTTCCTCGGTTTTACAAACTCTGAAATATAACTAATTTGATTTTCACGTTTGGACGAAATTCTGTATGTTTTTTCATAACAGAGAAAATGCACAGTTGAAAGTTAGGTGATCGGGTTTCACTGCAGTTTCTTTAAAAGGAAATTAAGGAATGTTTGTTAATATTGCTTATCCGTTTGTTAATTTCCGTTCATGCTCGTATAAGTGTACACACGATACTTTGAGAAATCAGTGCTCCGCGAGCCCGTCCTGTAATGCGTCGGTGCAACGTTATCGCATTTTCGATATCACCTGAAGGGACAGGCCGTTTCTATGCGCTTGTGGCAATTCGACGAATAGTACGCGGCCGCGTTCGGATCATCCGCAGAAGTAGCCCCGATATGACGTCGTCTGATCTCCGTGTCAGGACTAATTGCGTTTATATCATGGCTCGGTGCACACGTAACAGGATTTTGGTTGCCATACTCTGTGCAATTGCTACTCTGAAAGCAGCTGCCTCTCAGTAGTTCACGAAAAATAGAAATTAGATGCTGCAATTGTGAATTGTAATACGAAAAAGCTGTTAAGCTATATTAAAACTAAATTCCAAAAGGTTTACATGATTTCTTTCTTCATTTTTTTTTTTGTAAAATAAATAGAATTATAATGTTTACTTAGATGAAATTTCATCTTGATATCTTTCACGTTTTTATAATATTTTTATTTCATTCAATCTTCCACTTTAAATTTACAAAATTACAAAAAATATTTTAATTAATTGCATGTCATAAATACTGTCTATGTTCAACATAACTTCATAATTACAAATAGTAAATACATTTTATATTTACAAGTACAATGCAATAAATATATAAATAAATTTTTCGGCGTTATTCTGATTTTATCGAATAATTGAAATGCAGTTGGTGTTAATCTATCTCGAAATCGGGAATCTGCAATTGTCGTCGCTTTGGAGCGGCGTAGTTCGCGTGCGGAAATCACAAGGATGGTCGGTCGGTCTCTCGCGAACATCGCTGCGCTCATTCACCGGCAGATATGCCATGATTACAAACTCGAGAGCCAGCGAATCCACCGCTTATTTCCTATTAATCTCGCGTACGGCGATACGGTGTGGCGATACGAACCGACGAGCAGATCGGCGGATACGTAATGTACCTACATTTTCGTTCGGGTCATCGCGGATTCGCGCCTGTCGTTATCGTTTCCAATGAGTCTTATTACCGCTTACCGATCCACCGTGATTCCACCGTGGTATTCGATAGTGTGATACTTTGATATTTCAAAATAATAATAACTTATTCTGTTATAATTTATTAATTCTTGACGATGTAGAAAGTGTCATGTTACGTATTTATCGATGTAATTAAACTTGGTTTTTATCTCTTATTATTGAATATGTATTAAATTAATATTAACAGCTGATGAGGATCTAATTAGGTCGATACGCATGATAAATCTGTATTAAATATACTCTATTAATTTAAAACAAGAGTACCGTTCTCGCTCGTTTACATTGGTCTTGGTTTTCGTATAATATATGTTTAATACATGATATTTTGATTTCAACGTCAGAGATAGATTTTATATATATTGAAATATTACTTAATATAATATAATTTTTTTAATAAATATTTCCTCGAATAAACAATTTTATTTAATGATAAATCTGTATTAAATATACTCTATTAATTTGAAACAAGAGTACCGTTTTCGCTCGTTTACATTGGCCTTAGTTTTCGTGTAATATATATTTTGATTCCAATGTCAGAGATAGATTTTATATATATATTATTGAGATATTACTTAATATAATATAGTTTTCTTAATAAATATTTCCTCGAATAAACAGTTTTATTTAATATTTACGTACAATAATTTTCTGATTCTTTACAGTATAATACAATAGGTCGTTTTTATTCCGTTAATTTTTATCGCTTTTTCAAGACTATAAAAAATTTATTATTAAATAAGTCTTACATATATTTTACACATTTTTAGAAAATATTTGTAAAGTTATTTGTATATTAAAAAAAATTATATACAAATGTTACAGCTACTTACTTGGTGCTCTTAAAAGAAAGAAAGAAATACGTTAATTACTATAAATCTATCTACAAATTAGTTTAAAAAATTAATACAGATTGTATGTTCTTTTGAAAAATCGCAATAAATGCACGAGATTTTCGAAAGATAATTCGCGATTCTTACGAACAAATTAATCATGGCGATCGCGATTCAGCCGCCTCAGAGTTACTATCGATTGTGAAATATCAGAGAACAAGGGGACTAGACTGCATCAAGAGACTCTGGATACACGGATACTCGATACACGCCACAATGGACGTTATATGACAGCCGGCAATTACACCTCGCCTCGCGAAAGCTGCTGTATTTATAGTCGTCGGTCGCCGCCACATTTTCGCCCGATAATTGACGCGCGGCAACAATATCGTCCTCATTATGACAATTACAAACTGGCGTTGATTTCGAAACGCTGCGTCGCCTATAATTGGCCGACTAGTATGTAACTTTACACTTCTCGTTTCGATGTGCGATCAAAGAATTGAATCAAAATGAGTCTTGCAGTCACATCCTTTTGAACCGCATGCATTATCAATCATGCAAAGAAACTTTTAAACTATAGTTCGATTTTTTTCATATCCGATTTCTCTTACGACTCGCAGTCCTTAAAAGATATTACTTTCTATTATAATATACGTACAATATTGCACTGAGAGAATAGTTTTTGATATTTATGACTGTAATGATGAAATAATTATAGTTACAAGTTTCCTTTTTATGATTATTGATGTTAGTAATGTTAGTAATAATAATATTTATATTTAAAGTTCTATGTATCAAAAAGAATATAATTCTCTCTGAAAACGACTGTAAAATTAGAACAATCATTTATTTTATTTGAAATATAAAACTATAAATATAATTATTATTAACATTGTAGAATAAAAATGGTGGCTCCTAATAAAAAACTATAATAATTTTTACGATACAGTTGTAGTCACAAATATCAAAAATGTTTCTCTTATAGTTTATACATTTAAAAAATATATCGTGTCTATCCTCGTTGTATTATAATTTATATTGCAGTATATGTATTTTTAGTATTATACTATGTATGTATTGTATACCATTGGTATTATTTTTTAAGAACAAAATTTTTTTTAGTAATAATGCAATAAAGTAACAGTAAAGATTGTTAACAATGATCACAAGTGTTTATCAGTGAATACTTATCAGTTTAAGTAGATACAGTAGCTATTATGAAAACGAGGAAGAATCTGGAGTCATATTCGCGTGCGGCCGCCTGCACTATGAGAACAAGGCAGTTTTAATATTCCACCATGCACTGGTCGATAGATAAATATGATTCTCATGGGGCACCATTTATCGCAGTGGGCCCTGGAGTCGTTAGATTATTTCACGGCACCTTCTCTGCGATTTTTAAGCCATCCCGCTTTGACTGTGACGCAAATTATTCTTATAAAGTTATTACGTCCGAGATACACAAGCACACATATATAGAAAAATATTTTTATCTGTATTTTAAGTCAGTGGATCTTTAACGCATTATTACTGAATCTAAAAATTCGCTATTTACAGTATTAATGAAAGATTCGATAAAATCGTGATTACTCATAACAGAAGCAACACACGATAAATAATTATAATTCTTTTTTATCTTGGCTATTTCACAACTTATACTTAATTATTTATACTATTTTTTTGTTTAGTTATTCATATTTAACATTTATAAGTTAAATACAAAAGAAAAAATATATTAGTGGAAAAGAAGAGCATGATTTTAGAATTATTTTATCTGTATATAGCATTAAAAACTAAATATATTCAAGCTTTTAATTTGAATTCATCCTGTTTACTGTGCATGTTTTAATGAAGTTTACACATTAAGACATATATAAACTGTAATTCTAACTTCTTCTGTCCGCGCACGTTTCGTGTTGCGCATTGAAAAGTTTAACTATTTCCGCGATTAAGATTAGCGCGACCATTGGTGTCTACGGTATTCTCTCGCATTGCTCCTTTTATCAAGCCGAAGTGCGCCTCGTAAAAGTCACTGTTAAGCGTTCAATTAATAATTAGATATACGATGCTGATTATCGTTAACTAGCCACTTAGTCTCAAGCCAGTTTCATATGGCCGTGGATTATCGTATCACAATTTAAATCTAAATTCCATTTATATTTATTTCTCTGCAGAATTTCTCAAACAACTGTAAAATGTGCTATCATCCTGTTATTATAAATCAAATATTTCTTAAAGCCAAATAAACAACGCTGTTCTATATTGATTACGAATCGAAGATTTCTAGTCTTTGTGAAATTAGCACCATTTTGAAAAATTTTGATTTCTCGGACACTTTTTTAGATTGTTCGATCACTTTTAATTTGTTCAGCTATTTTTTTTTGGTCATTTTTTTTTCTTGGCTTTTTTGTTATCTTTTTGTTCACTTTTTTGTATTTTCGGCGACTCTTTAGTTTTCATTGTCACTTTTTTATATTTTTGGCTACTTTTTTCCCCAGCCACTTTTTGATTTCCTGACTTTTAGTTCTCTGTGCCAACTTTAGAGATATCTCTATTAGTTACGATTTTGAAAACATTAGTAAGTAATGGATCACGTAATTTGTTACAAAT
>Ga0157364_1007814_pt1 | contig 11085 bp, 8 predicted proteins | sample AttsexASBM2_FD_111476 | JGI IMG/M metagenome (GOLD analysis project Ga0157364, IMG submission 111476) | Fungus gardens microbial communities from leaf cutter ant in Ribeirão Preto, State of São Paulo, Brazil - Atta sexdens ASBM2 | ecosystem: Host-associated > Fungi > Mycelium > Unclassified ... | reverse complement strand
ATTACTCGATATTACGATGTATTGCTCCAAAATTCAATAAAATATATAAAATAGATTTTTGTTTAATGTTTCTATGAGTTTATAACGTAATCTAAATAGCATTTTTTTCATTTTAGGAATACAAAATGTAGCATCCTTCAAGGTGCCACGGAAGGTATTGTATTCCCGTCGTATATAGACAAGCGTGCCATTTTTAGGATTTATAGGAAAGCGTTTTGTCGACCGTTACCGATTATATTCAGGAAAGAGATTTGGACAGATAACGGCTTGCCAGGATATCTCTATACTCTCACAGATGATTTTGCCTCTCCACCCGATCAGAATCCGGATAATGAATGCTTTTGCCGCAAAATGAAGACCTGTTTGAAGAAAGGATTAATAAACCTAACACCATGCTATTACAGTACGTAAGCTTGTCATATAAAACTTATAAACCAAAAAACGGCAAAGTTAAAAATTTATACAATATTTTTTTTCTTTCTTCCTGTAATATTTTTTTCCTAAATAAAAATATAATTAAATTTAAATACCGCATTTAAATATTGCGTAATATAAATTATGTCGATCTATAATTTTTTCGCAGAAATATGTGTGTTTTATTCAATTCATTATTGTGGAAAAATACGCGTTATCATGCAAGTGATATATTGCTTATAAAATTGTAATTCTAATCATTATTCCGTATATATATATATATATAGATGCACTGCGTAATTATTATACAGATTTATGACTATTATGGCCTTGCTACTGTAGTTCATTTACCTTGAATCTATCATAAATTATCGCATGTTTGATATTTTTTTATTCAATGTCGAAAGTCATGCAATCGCTCCAAGATAACGTATTGTCATAACATGTTTTATAAATATTCATTTTCTTTGTTAGATATTCCATCGGCGGTATCGCTACCACATTTCCTTGATGCCGACCCGAGTTTGCTGGAAAATGTGGAGGGTCTTAAACCCGATCAAGAAAAACATAAATCTTACCTAGTACTGCAGCAGGTAAATAATAAACATTAAAAATTAATTAATATTAAAAGTTATTTAAAAATATAATTTCGCATTATTTTTTAAAACGTATATAATAATATCTAAAATATGTCCATATATAATATATGTCTATATATATCCATACAACCTTCTTTCTTTTGTAAAACTTACTGTTTAGTATTTATAATAAAAATAATAATAATAATAATAATAATGAGAAATAAGAGATAATTATAAGGATAATTTTCGGATTGTTTCATTTAGAAAAAAAATAAATTTAAAGAAATATAAAAAAAATTGCTCATATATAATTATTTATATATAATTTTATATATAATTTTATTTAATTCCAAATTTAAGTTTTTATATGTAATTATTGCTTATATATTTTCTTACATGATTATTATTATTTTTATTATATTAAATAGTAATTTAACAAAAGAAAGAAAAGATGAACATATTTTGTATACAAATATATTTATAAATATTGTATATATTTATGTGTGTATATATATATATATATATATATATATATATATATATATATCGTGCATAAAAAATTTTTTATCGAGTTATTGGTATGCATTGTTTAATAAAAAGAATTACGCACAAGTATAGATCCGTATAACTTCTTTTATTGAAGAATATATGTTGAATGGTCGCAAATATTGAAAATATGTGTATATATATATATATATATATATATCTAGGTTTACGGTACTACTGTAAGTGATCAGTTACTTACATATTCTTGTATAATTGGAATTAGATAAGTCTTACGTGTATAGATTATTTAATAACTAAAGAATTTCTCAGAATTGCTTATGAAGAACGTTTGAAAGTGGTTCATTATTTATTGACATTTTTGTCTTATCTAACATCTAAGACTTGTTCTTTTTTCATACTTCAGGAATGAATTTCTCGTACTTTTTTTTCTTTTTCTTTTCATATTAGAGAGAAAAAGACAAAGATGAATCGTGCAAGAAGTTCAGTCTTGGGTTATAGAAAAAGAGCATATTTTATGTAAAATGACATTCAAATGAAATTACGTACCATCAAAATTTTCGATATCAAAAGTTTCTCTGATAGGATTAAATTCTAATTACACTTTAATATATTTCAGATTTTACATACAGATTTTACATATTGAAAGCTTTTTCACAAATTAAATTATAATAAAAGGTATTTTTATTAATAAAAAAAAATGAAATTATTATCCAACATGAGATTAACAAATTATATTTTTTAAATAAGACAAAATTATTCATAAGTTAAATTAAAAAATTTGTATGTTTTCAGATTTTGTAATATTTGTTTAAATATGTAATCTTATAACCACTATATATTTATAAATACTATAACTAATCTTATAACGCGAACTAATAAATCTTTTTTTTACGTCCTTTCAGACAGTTGGTATGCCCATACTTTTCCACTCTAGAATGCAGACGAATTTGATAATGAATCGTTTACGCTACAATTCTAAAATTGCAGCATTCAGTGATATAACGATACCTTTATTTTGGTTCGATTTGGTAGGTAATCAGCAACTTTATTGAATAGACGTAGAAAATTTTCTATGAAAGTTATATATGTTAATTATATATTTCTCGACTTTCTCTGATTCGTTTCTTTTTATATTTATAATTAGCTTGTAGAATAACATCATCGTATGAAAAAAAATTATTTAATTTCTCTAATAAAATCGATAATACAAGATAATGGCAAAGTTATTAATTTGATTCTGTGACATTAAGTGTTTCTTTATTTATTTAAAACATAAATAATGGAGCATATAGCTCCACATATGCAAAAGATTTTTTGCACAAGTCATATATTTAAAATTGTAAAAATGTAAATGTTCGGTCACGTCTTGACTATCATCAGTAGAGGAAAGGCATCTATTGTAAGATACCGAGATCATTTCGGATAAATACTAGAAGTTTATGGGCAGAATTTAAAAAATAATAGGTCATTTTGAAGGGAATTTAATAAGCTTTAAGATAATATTACATAAAATTTAATTTAAATTCAATCTTTTTTTAAATTAAAGAAATGTAAAAAGTAAGCAAATCGCAAAGTCAAAAAATTGTGCTCCTAATATGAGATGCCCCGAGAAATCGATAGCAAAACGCAAATATATCAGTAATGTAACTAAAAAACTTTATTTAATGTTTCTTAAATACAATCTCAAACACAGCCAAGCGCGAAAAATGAGTATGCGATACATTATACTCAGAACTCGTCCTCAGATAGTTGAAATCATCGCAGAAATAAGCACTCGACGTTCATTCCAGTTGTCCTTTTTATTATTGTACAATAATATTTATACTTTAGCAACGATTTTCACTATGATACAGGAGCATGGATTATTTCATATTAGAAATATTCTGGATATTACGATTTCCATGCCTTACGGTTTTACGATCATCAAATCTAACTTCTGTAATTAAGCAGTTCAATATATCTCATATTTAGTTCGACCTTACCCTATCATTACATGAAGAATTTATTGCCAAATATTTATTTATTAAAAAATAAACAATATTTAAAGGCTCATCTCAATGAAATTTGAAGACATTCAAATTCTAAAATCTTTTTTTTACAATGACTACAGGCATGATCTAATAATGAATTTTCTATTAAACAGTTTTCAATCCAAGAACAATAAATTCATAATGGAGCCAATAGATAGCGTCTATTAATGTAGCAGAACGCCATTATCTCATATTAGGCGCCTATCTCATAATAGGGACTTTCCTCTACAAATAAAAGAATGCGAGATATTAAATAATAAAAACCAATTGAGATGTAAAATTCAAATCCGAAAAATAAGAATTTATATTTGAATATGAATAACTTCCATTGTTACAAAAGATGGATAGATTAAAAAAAGATCAAGGAATTAGAATAATTTTCGAATTGGCATTGATGATGGTCAGGACATGATTGACGTTTTTACTTTTAAATATATGACTTGTGCAAAAAACATCTTGCGTATGTGACTGCATGCTCCTTCTTATTTACGTTTTATGTTATTGAGTCACTTCTAATAACTATTGTTAAAATTTATTTATTGATTTATTTTATAAAATGCTTTTCTTCTCATTTTTTTCAGCATGTAAAGTTTTATTTAAAATTCTACATTTTTTGAATACATTTTTAGGATTTTTTACTTTTCGTGTTCGTAATTCATAGCTTCTAATAACAGTGAATGTGATTAATAAATGTATATGATAATATTCTTATGTATTCATAAAATATTTTTAGAGAAATGTACATACGTTTGCGTAAAAGCATAAATGAAATTTATAATAGTTATAATAGTAACTAGTATAATATTATATATATTCTTATGAATTTATATATATATTTATATATAAATATATATTTATATATATATTCTTTTTTTATTTATGTTTATGTTTTAAACAAATCATGCAGTGAACAAATCTCTTCCTTGCAGTCTATTACGTCGTTATCGACTTATTTGACAATCATATTGAAGTTGGAACTTCAAATATTACCGATCGCACAGATAATATTCATGTATCTACTTGGCATAATTGGAGTGATGACGTTAATGTTATCGCTGGTATCTATTGTGTGGATATTAAATCAGCCACAGCAACAGGAGCAGGAAATGATTAAAAATAACGACAATTCCGATTTAAGGGTACCCTTGTATAATGGCCATTATACTTCCATCAATATTGTACCGCCGCTTAAGAAGATCGCATCACAAAGCTATTTGACAGATTATTATAATTAGGTGCCACAGTATAAAATATTTGCAATCGCATATCATTGCATGGAAACATGAAGATTTATTTATTTTTTTTGCAAATTTGCACATATCACTGATACACGATCCGCATCAATTTAACTAGAAATAAAGCGAATATCGATGGAACTTTTTTTACAATGACGGAAACTTATGTATATACATGTGTTGTGTGTGTGTGTGTGTGTGTGTGTGTGTGTGTGTGTGTGTGTGTGTGTGTGTGTGTGTGTGTATGAAACCATTACTAGTGCAAAGAAGATATAAACGGATAGTATTACTGAGCATATTTTCGATATATACATATTGTATATATAATGCAAATAATGACACATTTTAAATTTAAACAAGAAAACTTTGAAACTGTATCTAAATATAATAATTTTATCATTTTTATCATTTTACATTTTTAATTTCTTATATTTTATACTCAATTAAAAAATTACTGTAATAATATTATCTAAACATTATAATATTTGTAATTTTAAGTTTAAATTGCAATTGTGTACAATGTTATTATTAGGTATAATAAAAAGAAATCCATTATTTTTGCATGAAATTGAATGGAAAAATAATGGATTTCTTTTTATTACACCTAATATATTTAGATTATTCAAATTTATTAAGTTTCTATGTATATGTATATGTATTTTTAATATGTATTTAATATTGATCTATAGGGCATATTAGTGAATAAATTTAATTTTGACTTATTTAAATGAGAGAATAATTTTTTTGTAATCTCTTGAGAGAGAGAAAAAATGTGTTTTATATATATATATATATATATATATATATATATATACATGGATTTTATATATAATTATATATAATTTTATATAATTATATATGAAACATTTTTTTCCCATAAAAAAATTATTTATATAAATTGTAATTGATAATTGTACAAAATAATGTAGTAAGATTGAACGAAATGTGGGTATATTCCATTAAGTCTCTGCATGTTAAAAAAAAAATTATTGTGTAACCGATTTTAATTTTAATTTTAAGCTTATTTATTTGTTTTCATATATTATAAAAAAATTGTTTTAACATTTACTTTTACAACAAGCAATAAAATATTGCGAAGTTGGTCGAAAAACATAAAGCCTAATAAAAATATTTTTTCTTTGTATCAAATATAATTTAGGCGTTTATATTGACCGTAATCGTGTGCCTATAATCTGTAAAAATTGATCAATTCTCTTCGAATATTTCCTTCTTATCATCGAATGAGAGGGGAATATTTGACTGTGATTAGTCAATTTTTTTAGATTACGACATACGGTTACAGCCAATATAAACACTCTCTTACAGTTAATAGTCCATTTATTTGAATTTTTTAGATAAGAATATAATAAGATAAATTATGTTAATGAATTTTAAAATTCATAAAAAATTAAAATTTGTCAGTAAAATTGATAATATATAACGAATATACATATATATAATACATATAGAAATATAATTATATTTCATAACAATGATATATATAATATTTTCACAATGTATTATCCAATATTAAATTTCATAAATCATTCAATGTTTGAAATACAAGTATCATTTCAGGTCGATTTTGTGCCAATCCATTAGCACACCATTTTCCTATAGATATTAAATTTTTATAAACTTGCTTGTTTTCTTCACCAGCTTTATTGTCTATCAATAAAGAAATATCTTTATTCTTCCAAGCTTCAATTAAATCTACTAACAACTTCTCAGGGCGTATATCATCGTAAGCCCGAAGACCAGTCGCCATTTCGAATAAGACTATACCATAACTATAAGTGTCTATTTTTGTAGACAATTTTTTGTCACGTAAAAATTCTTCCGGCAGGTAAGGTCTTGTACCATGAATTCTGCTGATCTAATAATTATTAATAATTATTATTAATATTTATAATTATTAATTATGTTGTGTATATTATATTAAATAAAAAAATTATTGATAAAATATACTTTATATATTTTATATAATAATTTTTCAAAATAATTGCTTATTATATCAGAATGCTAATTATATCTTTTAATATATTTTTTAATATATATTTTCTTAAATAATCATAAAATCTAAGAAAGTTTCGTAATTTTTTAGCATCTAATTATTTACCTTCATACTATCTTTTTCAAGACCTTCCCGTGCTAAACCAAAATCGCCAATCCTAGGCTCGAAATTTTTATCCAACAAAATATTTGCACTCTTAATATCACCGTGAATTAATGGTTTGTCACCGATAGTATGCAAGTATTGTAATCCGCGCGCTATACCTTTAGCAATTTCATGTCTTTGCATCCACGTTAACGCTTTAGTCTTTTGTCTTAATAGCAGTCTATCTTCCAAAGACCCATTTTTCATTAGCTGATAAACCAAGCATGGTGCTTCGCCACCAAAACTGTATGCATATAAAGGTAAGATATTTTCATGAGTACGAGAATTCAAAATCTTTATTTCTTTCAATGATTGCTGGAGTTGCAATATGTAACTTTCATCTGAATCAGACCCCTTTTGTCGGATTTTCTTTATTGCAACATCGGTATTTTTCCAAAAACCTATAATATACAGTATGAAAACCATAAATATAAATTAATAAATAAATAATTCTTTTCAATCAGATATTTTGCTAATCTGCTTTTTTTAAAGTCAATTAGAATGTGTATAACAACAAATATCCATTTAAAAAAATTCAGTTATTTAAAAATTAAAGCTACTCCATTCATATTTTTTTAAAGTCTTCTTTAATCTTTGTCATATTTTAATTTTATAACTGTTAAGCTATTTAATATAAATTAGATATATACCTTTGTATACTATTCCAAAACCACCTTTTCCTAATATGTTGTGCTGATTCCATCCATCTGTGGCAATAGCCAGTTCACTATAACTTGCTTGTGGCAAAGTAGTTTCTGTTTTCGGTAATGGTGATTCATTGATCTTTTTTTCATTGCTACCAGTATTTTGTGGAGATTGTAAAAAAATAGCAGCAGCTGCTGGCGTAGCTACCAATAAATTATTGGAATTGCTTGGACTAATACCCAATTGTGCTGTTGGTTGATTAAAAATTTTATTGACACTTTGCTGTGGCAGTGCACGTTGATTAAAGTTTTGTGTACCAATCTTTAAATCTTTAGTATTTTTGTTAACCAACTGTTTGCGTGACATATTTTGCAAATTGGCTTCTCCATTGTAGAAAAGTCGATGAAATCTCTGTTCAACAAGAGGTAATAAAGGCACCATTGCCTGATAATGCTGCATTCTGGATAATAATACAAACAATTCTGCTATTGTATGATTGAAATGGCCCCATAGCGTCAAGAGTTCATCTGTGGGATTTTTCTCCTTTCTTAAACTCTGTATCGTTAAAACATCATATTGCATCCAAATACCTATCAACATTACATTAATATAAAAAAAGGTAACTATATATAAAAATATTAGCTTTGCACATAATATATGTAAATTATTGTACATTCTGTTAAAAACAATTGGCTATTGCTAAATAAAATTGGAGCAATATTAAAAAATAAGCATAATATTATATAATGCAGAATCATGAAAGCAAGTAAATAGGTTAATAATAACCAAATAGATTAGCATGAAACATATATTTTTCAAGAGATTGCCTGCCAACATACCTGCCAGCTCCTCCCATTTATCATTTTGGTTCATAATTTTACAAAATTCTGATCGTTCGGAAAATGGCAAATGATAAATGTACTTGATGTTGTCCATTATTATCGTTTCAGAAATCGTTTCACGAAACATAAGTAATCATCATATTATAATATACGTTGTATATAATATACGTACGTTACAACACATATGTCATTAATATAATACCATTAAAATTGTGCTCTATTGACATCATTACAAAAACATCTGTATTCTGCAATTCTTAAAAAAATTAGAGAAAAATATATAGTAGCATGATATGTTATCGACGAAATATTAAATCTGTTCTTTTTAGCTAAAGTTCTTACACGGTTTATCTTTCTTCCTTTTCTCTTTATATTGAAAAGAAAAAGAGAAAAGATAAACCATGCAAGATTTATGATTATCAAGTGAGCATCGACAAGATGCTGTTAAAGATGGTCTGGCGCTTGGAAATTTGTGTGCCTGTTAAAATTTAAGTGATTAAGTGAAAGAATAATAAACTAGTAATACAGTATTAATGTTAGAATTTATTAGTTTTGTAAATATATGTATATATATGTATTTAAAATTTAATAATACGATTTTTATTTAAAACTGTGATTTTAATGATATCATCTGAGTTTAATTATCAATAGAGGTAACTGCAGAGGAAAAATTGTAAGTTTTCGGCAAAATATAAAAGATAATGTATCATTAAAAATATGCGTTTTTATTTATACAGCTTTTATATAATATATAGTCACGAAAATTTGCCTAGGGCCGAGGATTTTTAATAGTATCTCGTCGATGGTTCAGGGCACAGTGAAAAATAGTCGGCACGCTTCTATCCTGAGGATTTAGTACAGAGACGAACCACATCTATTATCCACGATATGATTTTATCGATAGTGTCAGAAAATGTATGTAGTTTCACACAGTTTCCGAACTGAAAATAGATGTACCGGCGGTAGTGTATAAGCGGTTTCAATGATAAAGGTCGCAGCTCAGATTTTTGCATAACGCATAACGCACAATGCATAAGCGAAACAACTAATCAAAATCTTTCCTTTCCTCCTATTCCCTAAAAAAGAAAGATTTCGATTGGTTGATTTCTTTATGCACTATGTATTGTGCATTATGCGAAAGTCTGTGTTGCGTCCATAAGGGTCATTCTACACAACTCGCATAGCCGCATAAACATATGCAGAAAATAAAGAAAATCATCCAATCGTATTTTACGTTTCTTTTTATGACAGAAATGTGATTGAATAATTTTTTGTATGCATATGATTATGCGGCTATGCAAATTGTATGGAATAATCCTAACAGTAAAAAGACCGGCATGGTCGCCGAGGATAAAGTTTTTGAACGCATCGAAACGGGACTGAGGATTCAATGCGATGCTGCAAACATTTTTTTAATTGGTCCAGTTTGTAAAGTTCTTTTTTCTAATTGGTCCATCAAATGCTTCAAAACATTTGTAGCATGACTTTGACCAGCCTGAGTTGGAACTGTTGGAAATTGGAACGAGTTTTGAATGATCGTCAACGATCGTTTCATGAATTGGTTACGTTAAGTGAATAGGATATTTTTAATTTGATAAAACAATAATTAAATTAAAGAGAAACTGCACAGGATCAAGAAGCCGCTATAAAAATATTAGCACATATGTCATTAAGGTAATCGATTTATATATATATATTTTTGTTTTTGTCCGTTTGGTTTCTTAAATATCATATGTAATATGATACACAAACAAGCCCTTTCCCTCATTTCCCTGAAAAAAATTATAATTCAAATATAATCTACACACAAATGTAAGAAGAGTAACAGGAGCATAAATTAGAATGGCGGAAAAAAATATTTTGAATAAGTAAATGCCTCTTACGTTCGCGATTCTAATGTACGCTTTCTAGAAGCTTCATCAATGATCATCCTTCCATCACTCTCCCCGTATATACTCGATTTCCTATCTTTATTTTCGCCATTTTACTTTCCAATTTATGATACCGAAATAATGATGTATTAATAGCTAACTATATAGCTAATAGTATTCTAATTGAAAATAATCTATAATTATATATACATATTAAAGGATATACTATGTCCATCTTGATCTTGATGTATGTCAAGATCATGATTCTAATTGCGAGTAACTTAGCCTTAGCAACTAGATAATAATCTTATTATAGTTTTTAAGACATTCATAGCAAATTTGATTTACTAATTCGACTCTGCTTTGAGTCAATGGATAATGATTTATTTTTTTCAGCTGCATTCCTTGCACAGTTAAACTCTTTTACATCTAAACAGAACAGATTATTGAATCGGAGTCGGATTGAGTCAGTAAATTGAATATGCTATTAGATTTAAAGTATAATTTTAGTAGAAAATTTTTACCTTGGAGAACGAACTCCCATGATTTCGACTTTGACATATATTGTCAAGGTCATGTTCATGTCAAGATTGAGATCATCAGAGTTTAGATCAAAATTTTCTACTAAAATTATTCTTTAAATATTTCAGAAACTATAAGAGGCAACCAATTGTTAAGATAAAGTTATATATACTTAGGATCATGACTTTAATAACATATGTCAAAGTCAAATTATTGGATGATATTCCTTAATGTATGTAATTTCCAAACAATTTTATTAAAACTCAGTAACATAGTTACT
>Ga0157364_1007813_pt1 | contig 11085 bp, 12 predicted proteins | sample AttsexASBM2_FD_111476 | JGI IMG/M metagenome (GOLD analysis project Ga0157364, IMG submission 111476) | Fungus gardens microbial communities from leaf cutter ant in Ribeirão Preto, State of São Paulo, Brazil - Atta sexdens ASBM2 | ecosystem: Host-associated > Fungi > Mycelium > Unclassified ... | reverse complement strand
ACCACTATAAATATATATAATATATATATATTTATATAAATATATATATATTTTATATATATATATATATATATATATATATATATATATATATATAAATGCATACAGCCATTATATATTGCAGTAAAACATTAACCGTTGTTGTATTAGTTATTATTGCGAATTACTATTACTTTTTATCCTTATCATTATTATTAATTACTACTATCATTACAATTATTGTTATCATTGTCATCGTTGTCATAATTATCATCATCAATGTCATCGTTGTCGCGGCGTCGATTTTAATGCTACGTATATTTTTAATTAATGTTACATTATTGTTGACGGAAGTAGCCCCTCACTTATAGCATATGCGGATCAAAAGTTGTATTTATTTGCAGATTGGATTCTACCTCAATCTTATTGTAAACAAAACTACCCAAGTGTCCTCCACACCTATCCTTCCATTCTCTGAATGAAAATTTCATAAGATATAGAGCGTTATTACAGGCGAGAAACATTGATTTTCAGCGACCTCAAACTGTGATAGTTATAAAGGATATTTAAATTAAGTTTTTTTTTTTGCGCTGTATTGAGGTACGTATGTACACTATAACTCATCGGTGAATCTTGTGAACGAAATATATGTCTAAATTTGGCATAAGCTCATTACATAATTATATATGATAAACATGGTATAAAACAAATCATCAATTATTACGTGAATATCGAGTTTCCAATTTCATTATCTTACAAAGCCGTTTTAAAATTATGTTAATTTTGTAATGAGCTTCATAATTTTCGTTTGCAAATATTCGGAACATTGTACGCTTTTAATATTAGATTTACGTTGTATTGTTTTAATAGAAAATATTTATGTGTATCCCAATTTATTTCAGCATGTTGTATATGTAAAAGTAAAATATGTATTTTATGTAGAAGATTCTATATCATGTCATATACTCGTATATTATTACAATGTGTATATCATGTAATTGTATTTTATACAAATTGTGAGTACGCAATATTGTATAAAACACAGAATTTCTTTTAAACATGATCAAATATGTACTATGAACAGATGCTGTGCACTTGTGATCTAACAGTTTGTGATGTCATTGCGCATGATACAGATTTTTTTCTTTCTTTATTTTACGTCAAATTAGATTCAAGCAATCGCGAAAATTGAAGCGTTACATCGCGGTATGGGTTCCTTTATTGATATGTTGCGCAAGAATTAGTAGTGTTAGTTGTAACTGCCTATGGGGCCTCGATGATTTCAGTGTATTATTATATTGTGATGTTAGCTTAAGCTCTTGCGGACCGAGATCGGAGATTTGTAACTGAGGTTGCTGTAAAATCAATCTTATCGCTAAGGTGAGGGATCACTTTCATAATTTTTTAGGCTACATGAAGTACGCCCAGAAGCCGATGTCGATTGTCCTCGAAAAATAAGAAAAGTAAAAATGTATCCCGCGTAATTGTGTTGAATGGCGAAATGCGATGTTTGGGAACTGTATATTGTGATCAGCAAACAGACTACAATGTAGTTTGTTCGTAATAAAATGAACAAACAGAAATACTTGTGTAATAAAGTAGGTATCCATGAACAAAAAAATGGTCATATTTTTTTGCTAATATCCATTTAATAATAAAAGTTTTCATATATATATCATGATTGAACTATTTTATATATATAAGCTTTATATTCATAAAATCTACTCGACAACAAAAGAAGTAATTTAGAATTTACATGTATATGTTTTTTTATTTAAAATTTATATAATTTACAATATTAAATATATATGCGAATTAAAACTTTCGAGTTAATTACTTTTATTCAATTTCGACATCAACTATAGCATCCTCCACGATCACTTGCTCAGATGTTACAGGTACTTGTATCATTGGCAAGGGATCGGGTGATCGAGTATAAGTATTACTTGTTGAATGTTCTTTAAAATATTCTCCACCTTTCTCCTCGTATTCCTTGCGACTGACTAAGTACTCAGGAAAATTACCATTCAAACCGAAATCTCTTGCACCATACCAAGCATCTAAACTGGTATTTTTCGCAATATTCACTTGAAAGTTCGATCCAAAAGGTCTCATTTCGCGTAGTTCGCGTTTTAATCTTTCTAATAACCCTGGGAAAGCTGTTGATCCACCGGTAAGAAATACATTGCTCACAAGACGCGTTTGTTCTTCAGAAGTATACTGTTTTAAAACAAATTCAATTGTTTCGGCAATCCCGGCTTCTACAGAACCAACCATAGATGGTTGAAACAACAATTCTGGTGTCCGTAAACGTTCTATGCCTACATGAAGCTGATGAGTTTCTCCAGGAACCATAGGAACGCTAGATCCTGCACTATCAAATTCTGGATCGTGATGACGTAACACATCTTCCAATTCTAATAGTTTCTCTTGTTCTAACTCTGAATCTGAATCGCCGCCTTCCTACAAAAAAATATTTTGTAACAAAAGATATCAATTCAATTTTTGTAATTACACATAAATGAAAAATATCCTACTCTATTTATGACTTTGTACACATCCCAGTCTTCGTCTCGCATACCAAAATCGTCATCGCGTTTTTCTTTTTTTGCTAACTGACTAATTATACGCATTCTTTCCTGTGCGGCGGCTGTTCTCCGTTTTGCCATGTCTTGCCTTCGTTGTCTTTTTGCCATGCGTTTGTCTAATATTTCTTGTCTATAAGAAATAAAGGTTTAATAATCCGTTAATAGATAAGCATATGTGTGCTGGATATTATCAACGTACTAAGAAACTACCTTTTCTTTCTAACTCCAGCAATCCATTCATCAAAATCCTGTTGATCTCTAGGTTGAAGGCTTGACTTGATTTTAGGTTTTTCTTCCATCACAATATTTTCCTCTTGTGAGTTAGCAGCAACGATTTTCTGTCTCGTCCTTTCTACTTTTGCTTGTAGATTATTTATCATTTTTATTAAATCAGCCTCGTTTGCAAGAGAATAGGATTTCAATGCCTGATCAAATTCATCTATTTCACCTTCTTCTAGAAGATCTTGAACTGCTAGCAATTGATTAAGTTGTTCTTCATCTTCTGCTAACTGCAGATACGAGATGCATAAACGTTATTTAATGTTACAGAGTAATATATAAATAAGAGCATAAAATACCAACTCTTTCTTCTCTCTTTCTTGCATTAATTTCCATTAATCGCCGTGCTAATTCTCGTTTTCTTTCTTTCTGTTGCTCAAGTGTCAAACCGGGAGTAGTAGTAGGTGCAATATATGGTAATTGTACTCTTAAAACATGTGTGTCATAATAATCTACATCTGCCCATTTGGATAATTCTTCTTGATAGCTTAAAGCAATCATCGAATGCTCATGTATCAACTCCTGGAAATTATAAAAGGCATTTAATAATCGTTGAAAAAATAGAAAATATAAATTCAGATACTTTATTCTCTTATTATAATACATGATGTATACCTCTGCTCGACTAAGCGTTATTGCATTGACATGTACTGGATATTTCAATTGAAGGAGTTTATGCATATATGATGTGATGTGATATCCACCAACATTAATTCTTCTTGCATTCATAGCATCTGCTTTCCCGTCTAGTATTGGTATTATATGAGTTATATGATAACCTACGCTAACTATTAGACCATCAGGTGGACAATTGTTATGTTGATACGAAAATAAGCAGTCAATTCCATAGGCTACTGATGGTACATTATAACATTCAAATAATAATTCTGCCATTACTGAAATATGTGGATTTATATATAAAACTTTTTATTGAGAATTAAAAATAAAATAAATTATTATTATTTACTTACAATTACGAGAATAATTGGGATTAAGGAATGCTTCTGTCAATATAATTGGATGATTTACGCTGCCTTCTGTATCTATACCCATGTGTGTGAATATATAATCAAGTATCTGTTCTTGAGCCTCAAAATGTGTCACTACATTTCGATCGAATTGAGTCTTTAATTGAAATCGAACAGCTTCAATGTTTGCTATGTCATTTCCTACTTGCGGTTCCCCATCTTTCTTGCCACGTTCCTTTCTTGGTTTTGCTATGAGATTCTTGAATATCAATTGTGGTTCTTTTTCAGTAGCCCAACCAACTCTACAATTGTAGGACCCTAACATCAAACAATACTGTTAATTTATAGTATGTACATAATTAGAATAAATATACAATTGCAAATTACCGTTGTCAATAACGAGTGGTGTACACTCAGACTTTACTCGTTCCGGATAAACATGTATTATATCCGGAACAGTCTTTATATCTTTTAATTCAATCAGTTCTATTTCCATTTTATCAGGATAAACAATTAATTAGTATTAATATGAAAGAAATCGGAACAAGTCAGTAGCGATGATACTGTGCTGTACCTTAGAATCTGAACTAATTGAACTTTCGTCGCCTTTAAAATACACGGAGTTAAAATCTTCTGGTAAATAAACAGTTGCGACAGGGTAACATAACCTATCCATAGGTCTGTTCGTATTGATTGTACTTTTTGCACTCAGCGTCTTCACTTTCTCTCTTTCTCTCTCTCTCTCTCTCTCTCTCTCTCTCTCTCTCTCTCTCTCTTCAACAGCATATTCAACAGCACTGAATATGTATTTAAGTCTGTCCACATTGCTTGCACTTTTTGCACTCAACGTTTTTTTTCTTTTTAACGCCAAATATATCTCATTTTAAGTTGAAAAATGTTTGAGGATTTCGAATAATGCGAACAGACTTTGGTTTTGCACAGAACCGCCAATCTAGAAATATAAAAGAACTCAGACATTTGTTTAACAATATCGCTTGTCTAATTGGCCAATTTTATAATCGATTAAGTATGATGGAATTGTATTGAATCCAAATTTGAATTATACTCAAAAATAAAAAATAAATTTAATAAGAAATTTGAAAAAATTAATTTTCAGGAAAAAAACAGAAAATTTATTATTACAAATATAATATCATAATTCTTTAATAGTACTAAGCCGACAACATGTGCTTGTTTTCTTGCTGAATTGCTAGCTGGATTAGATTCTTGCCGAATTGCTAGCTGGATTAGATTCTTGCCATCAAATTTGCTGGCACCATCAACACTGTATCCAATACAGTGGCAAGATTAGAATTCAGCTAGCAATCCAACAGAAAAAAAAATAAGCATTGTATGTTACCGCTGACTTAAGATTAGTATTATAGAATTAATTAAAACATTAATTCTCTCCCTTACAATTAGCATAGAATTACAATATTAGATATAATACAATTTTCTTGAAATTTTTTGTTTATAAAATTACTTATACATTTCAGATAATTTATTATGCAAATAATAAGAATTAATGTAACATTAATATACGAAATAACATTAGATTTAAAAATTGCAATTTGCATTATAATATACATATATTATTATTTGCGATTTAAGAGTTTTACTTTTTATTTTTCTTTGGAAATTCTGTATAATATCGAGCAATTTATTGTTTGAACGTGCGATATTTAAATGTATATAATTTCATGTAATTAAGTATGTAATAAATATGTTATGACTTATTTGCGTGACAAATAATGTAAGTGCTAAAGACAAACGTTATTCATCGAATTAAATATATGAATTATAAGTTACGAATATTCATGCAGCAAGACATGCATTATTTATCGGAATAATATAGTTCCAAGATAATTTGGAAGTTAAATAATCAATAATGGGAAGTCACCGGAAATCGCTCGGCATCGCGAGATCGCATGCAAAAATCCGTCATGTAATTTTTACAATGGATTCACGACAAAATTCTGCAACTGTTCTACACGAGAGCTTTTTCGCTTTTCTTGCCCTTTCGCCCGATACAAAGTGATCGCTCGACGAAAATTTGTCGCGATATTTCGAGTATAAACAGACCTTTGTTGTATGGTATCTTAAGCGGAATTGCTTCGAGCGGAATAGCTACCATGAGGCATTGGACTTGTAACTGTTCTGTGCTCGATAAGACAATATGTTTCTCACAATGAACCGCTGCTTAGGAATAGGGTATCTGTTATAACGGTTCAAAAGGGAAAGACGAAACGTAAAGAGGGAATTTGAAATAAGTAAAGCTATAAAACTTTTGTCAGTGAAATACATGTATAATTATAAACTTGAAAATATTATAATTTACAGTGTCTTTTAATAATTTCTCTTAATATTCGAATATATACTTTTGTTCGAGTTTAATGAAAAATCCAGAAATATTAATTAAATCGAAGAAAAATAAATAATAAAACCGTAATTATTGTCTGAAGACAGATCTCGTATAAAACAGAATAAGAATAATAGTCGTAATCTTTGAGATATAAATTCAATTTTATTATCGTGATGATAGCTTTATAAAATTAATTTATAATTAACTTTAATTTATAATAAACTTTAATAATTTATGTAATATTATAATTAATTAAAAATTAATTTCGTTCTAATTAAAAATAATTATTTCCGTATTGTATGGATAGAATAAATTTCTCGAGAAATTTTCATACTGAGCAATTAAAATTTTAACAATGATCGATTACTGCCGGTAACATATTCGACCATATAATTAATACTGAAATTCCATCCGTTATATTACTTCAGGACGTAATGTTAAACTGAAAGCTTTCGATGTGAGAAAAACGGAGAAAATCGGACACGTCCATTCCACAGTCGTTCTTCTAATTCATTAACTTTTCCAAAATTTAAGGTCGCTTTCAATTAGAGAGGATATTCTCGCTCATGGGCTACTCTTCTGGTGGCGGTCGATCTTCGGTGTAGTACGTTGTGTGCGCGTGTGTGCTACAAAAGGATGGCCAGAGGTCTAATTGCAGCCATCAACGAAAGCCGGCGGACCGGAAGCGGGCGGAAACTTAGAGCATTCTTCCTGAAGTCCTCCATCGGATCTCGTCGGGCGCGTCGAGAGAATTCTACGGCGATAGCTGCGCTTTGCGCTCGCTTTCCTTCGCGGGCGATCTCGCGCAAAGGCTTTGGTCCATTTTTCAGTATTAGGAGGAAGCGATAGCCGCCGAGGCGATCGGTAATCGATATCCGTAGAGTGCGGGAGCTCGTAAACTGGCCAAACAACGAGACGTACGGGGGTCCGATTGGTTTAGCTTCGTGGAGAGCGAATACAGGTGTGCGATTGGTTGAACAGATGAACGATTGACTCGACCTATCAGGCCTTCCGTTTACCTCTTTTGTTTCTGCCTTTAGTTTTTCTTCGGTCTATTTGCAGCACAGAGTTGTATAAAGCACGCGGAGCTACGAGAACAATTTTATGAAACACGAGGAATTTTTCGGAACGTTTGCTTTGTATTGGCCTCACTATGTTCCTTATTTGTCACCGTCTTTTTTCTCTACTTACTTTATTTTTTGACTTGGAACGATTTTTATTCAGTTCTTATATTTAAGACTGTTTTAAGAACAGTCTTAAGATGTTTGATAAGCCGCAATCACAGCCATATTAGCATTTTAAATATTACTTAAGACGGTCTTGAAATATAATAGAAACGGATTTCTAGATACGCATCTATATAGAAAACCTCTTTATGATATCTTTTACATATCTTTCAGACATATAGTGTGTTTCAAAAGACTTTATGATGTTTTTATGACGTCTTTTAGATATGTATGTTGTCTGGGCTATGAATACTGGCCATAAAGAGAATATTCGTGCCATTGATGTAAATGTGAAGTGTGTAATGTATTGAAATATTATGTATAGAAATATTTATAGAATATTTAAGATTCTCAGTAACATCTATTCTATTATTAGTATTCTTATAAAGATGCTTAATTATTAACATAAAAAATTATTAAATTGTTTGAATTTAATAAATGATATTACTTTGGTTCTATAACTTATAATTATGTTTTTAAGATCAAGAAAGGTTTTGATGCACTATTTAGCACTAAGATCTTTGAATGTAGGAATTTTCTTACTTAATTAGAAATATTATTCGTCTCAATAACAATCTGGACTATAAAAAGATCTGTTTGTTTTAACAGCAAACTGGCGTATTTTCGCTGTTCTGTAATTTTCACTTTGTCGCAGAATTATAATATTCTTCACTGTATCATGATTGAAAGCTAAATTATATAAAGAGAGAGAACACGATATTTTTTTCGCGATTCGCATCGTTCTGTCGATTATTTCTCGCCGCTCCTCTCCGGGGCGCTTGAATTTGCAGTTTTCGCGGGCGTTAACTCTCGTTGCGCCGTGCAATTTAGCCTTTCAGCGACGTATAATCGCGTTAAAAGTCGAGCTCCAACTCGAGACGAGGCGGTAATCGCCCGTTCTATCCGATAACGAGTTTCGTCTAACTTCGCGACTGCGTAGCAACGTGGGGAAAGAGAACGACAAAATAAAGAGACCGTTCGCGGTGACAATTGGCAAAGGGTGAAAGAAGGAAGGGATTATAGATGGAATGTCGGAAGAAGAGAAATAATTAGCCTTATGTATACATAATAGCGTAAATGATGATTCAGTATGTATGTATATCGAATAATCTCGTTTTAACAAGCCCTTTTGTCCGAGTTATCCCCGAAGTAAATATTTGATACAGATTCCGAGATTGTAATTGAGATTGAATATCTCAACGCTTTAATTCGAAATCTCTTGCGAACGATTTTTATTTCTCCACGAATATAGAATGCGATTATTATTACATTAGCATAAGTGAGTCATATAGTAAACTTGACTTTGAATGTATTGGAGATCAGTTCGATCTTGTCCGCAAGCAGTGCTGTCAAACGGAAAACAAAAGCCTGAGAATTGATGCGCGTTTGGGTGACTATCGTTTTCAATCTTTTGGCATAAAATTACTGCATTATAATTTTCAAAAATTTTTGATTTAATTTCCATTAAGTTTTATCCGCAATTTAGTTAGAAAGTTACGGCATGAAAGTTACGAAATTGGTTAAAACTATCAACGAATAATTATTTTACACCTAATTGTTCATTACTAATTTAATCATCGTGCTCACTGAGCGGTTGTCGTTCTGAATGCACCCATAGTCGATTATTCTCCTCATATTCGACTATGATTGATTAATTTCTTACAATTTGAGAAATTATTACATTTATTGTAAATCATTAATACAAATAGCATCAGAGGAGTCAAAGAAAAATATTAAGACGATTTCTTAATATTTAGACGATCTTGAAACCTTGGACGCTTATAATTATCTCAGACATGTTTTGAAAATCCTCCCAGATGTTCCTGGACGCTTTAGAAAGGGTACAGTGTCTGGAGAAAAAAGGATGGATGACAACTCTAGGACAACTCTGTGTTTGCTTTGCACGTTCACATGTTGCAAGCACCGTTTCATCCTTATTATATCTATCAAATATTAAACAAGAGAGTTGATTTGATATCTTGAAACAAGATAACAATTACAAAAATGAACTTTTATTAAAATAATTAAATTTTTTATATTAGAATAATTAAAAGAATAATTAAAAGAGAATTTATTAGAATAATTATAATTTTATCAATGCGTAAAAAATTTGCTAATTTTTTCATCTTGTTTTAAGATACGGAGTTGGTTTTAAGGACAAATGATGCTTACAAGCCCTATGAGCAAAATGGAACGCATCCAAGGGTAGAATGGCACAAATAGCGCTAATAACGTCTTCCCGAACGCACCTAAAGTGGAACGCACTTTCTGGCATAATTCTTGAATGCATCCCCTGCTTAGGCGCGACCATCGCGCCATCTGGACGACATTTAAAACTCACTTCGTGTCGCGGCGCGGTGCGGCGCGTCGCAATTGTGAATTTGTATTCGCGCTTTTATATATCTGGCGAAAAAGAGCGTGCGTGAATTTGGGAAGTTACGAAGGAAAGTATCGGTTGCTAACGAACGCGCGCTGCTATGATCGATCGTGATATTCACGAGTTTGAACCGCGAAATACGTTATTCATTTGTTTGCCATTCGACTCCGACTCGCGAATCGTAGCACTTCGTGTCATTCGAGATGCATCGCGCGGGTGATCGATAGCGCGTATCAATAGTGCCGAGCAATGGAAGTGTGTCGGTTGGCTATCGCACTGAAGTGCGTATGGAGTAATTTGGCCGCTTTACGTTACGGCCGTTACAGGTACTCGAGTCGCGATGTGCGTTTGCGCGATCGTTTCGCGTCGATTCGCACCACGGTTCAGATCGGTTTCGATTCGCCGAACGGACGCCATTTTGTCGTTGCCACTCTCGGCGCGTCGAGTCTCTCTCGCCGTATAAACTATACAGATAATCGCGCGCGCCGCGTACCGTTTCGAAACGAGTGAATTCACGCGCGAGTGACGGGTGTGTCGAATGGAATATCGGGTGATCGTGATTAGCCCACGTTTTTTTCCGGACATTCGTGTACGCGAGTGAGCGTCTCTATGGCGAAATTGATACCGCGTGCAACTTGGAGCCATGGCGTTTGACATCGATGGAGCGAGAGTGGCCGGCAGCGGATCATCGATTGCATCGACACGGACTGGTGAGTAAATCCATTTATCACGCTTGTCCGCATAATTATGTATTTATTTGTAAGGATTTGCTACTGCGCAGCATTCGGCGCACGCGACAGCGGTTTGATGAACGCTTAATTATTCTCGACGCATTTCCGCTGACCGGCTAGCGAGAACAGTATTTTATTTCGACCTTTCGCATGGCTAACGATCTAAAAATTACGTCAAATTCAGAATCTCGCGCGAGGCCTTTCAACTTTTTATTCAGATAAATGCTCGGTGATAAATGACGGGATGGCGATTAAACAATAACGGGAAAGCGGACGTTTCCATCGCGCTTTGTACATATATACATCTCACGAATACTGCGAAATATATCCTGGAAAGTTTAATGTATCTTATTGGAAATTAATTTGAGTTGAAATATAAAAACATCGATGTCATGTGAGGTTATTTAAGAGAATTATAAGTGAGAAGTTAGAATTATAAGTGAATATCTGGCTTCGAGCTGGCTATTGGAGAGCTGTCAAAATATTTTAAATGACTGAAACATTCTATGTTTCGCGAAATGATTTTGATGAAATTTACAAATTTAGCAGGGTGCAGATTTGAAAATAATTTTGTT
>Ga0157364_1007812_pt1 | contig 11085 bp, 7 predicted proteins | sample AttsexASBM2_FD_111476 | JGI IMG/M metagenome (GOLD analysis project Ga0157364, IMG submission 111476) | Fungus gardens microbial communities from leaf cutter ant in Ribeirão Preto, State of São Paulo, Brazil - Atta sexdens ASBM2 | ecosystem: Host-associated > Fungi > Mycelium > Unclassified ... | reverse complement strand
TCCAAAGAAAGAGATCATATTATCTAATTATGCTAAGCAATATGAAGATTGCATTCGATTACTAATAATCAAATAACTATATTTATAGTGCTAATTGTGAAATGTGATTATGGACATTATTTGAAAGGATATTTTTTCATCTTTTTTACATATATATTACATATCTGTGCAATCATGAAAGAAACGATCTATTTTAAAGCGTCTTATCGATAATGTGTGAAAAATGGATAATTTTTATAGTTCTATATTTAATGTGTACTCTTAAAAAAAACTTTTATGTAATAATTAATTTACTCTCAGTAGTTAGTTACAATGAATCTTTTATAGAAATCATTGATAATTCCGTCCATTTAAATCCCCTCAAGTCACGAATAATTTAATTTTATTATCGCTATTCGCACATACATATGCCTTGTACAAGACATTATAAAATAAATGCCTTATAATCTATGTTTAAAATAATGTAAGTCGTTATATCAATTCTTTTACGACCCGACTAGATAATTGATCGATCGTGTATCAATGACGTATAATCTGTATAATCGAAAGTATAAAAATTTGTACGTGCATAATGCCAGCGTATAATACAAAGTCTTTGAAATTTAATACTGAACAAAAATATATCGGACATCACTACATGTCCTCTAGATGTAGCGTATCGGTTAAATAGGTGACTTTAAAGAACTTCGAGAAATGCGCTTTCTCTGACGGCCGATTCACCGTCCATGCTATGACGCGAACATTGCGATCGCGCCATTTTTCGATTACGCGTCTGGAATGAAAATCATACATACACTCGTTTTTGTGAATCCATATATATATATATATACACACACACATATAAAAATTTGAGTTATGTAATAATTACTTACGGGTTTACCATGTCCTTGTGCAACAACACAACGGAAATGCCAACTACATAGTAGATAAAACTCGGTAGCAGCCATTCATACACAATTTCCGAGATGCAAGCTATCAAATGCTTAAACTGATTATGATTTCGTGCTGGGCCGGGTGCTTCTAGACCATTGTATGATGATCTTGAAAAAAAATACGGCCTCCAAGCGAGACTCGAAACAATACGCGGCTCTTTTTTCCTAATCTGAATATAAAATTAAAAATATGTTCGCGAAATATATATAATTTAAGATATATAATTTAAGTTAAGTATTAATTAATGTTTATATTACACGTACCATGTATATTAAAATTGGATTGAAACTCGATATGACGCATCTTTGGAACAGTTTTGGGTATTTTTTGTAAATGTCTAGAATAACTTGCATGACATCCAACAATTTACTCGTCTCTTTTATATCTATAATTATTCTTTGCTCGCTGTTCAGACATATTTGTAATACGTCGTCTAATAGTGCGATCCTCGCGCCTTCGGAAAATTTGTTCCTTTGGCAAAATAATTATTTTTCTCTGTTAAAATACTCTGAGATACATTATAGACATGTATTTTATACAAAAGATTATGATTAAGCTGAAATACATATAATCGTACCTAAGTGGATGATTATAAGATATATCAACTTCCCTCAATTCTTCCCATGTCATTTCACTAATCATTCCTGTTCGGCCTGTGACTCTTTCAATTGTTGGATCATGGAATAATATTGGAATGTTATCTTTTGTTAGACGTAAATCAAATTCTATTGCATTACAACCCTTTTTTATGCACTGTAAAAAGTTTAGATAATGCACAATGAAATATATCTAAAATAAACGTACTTGTCAGATAATAAATAAAAAAAAAATTAGTATGTTTAAAGTTACAAGAAATATTTGATGATTAAATAGGACAATGCATTATTATTTTTAGTTCCTTCTTCCTTATCAAGCAATAATAAATGTTAAACAAGCCAATAAGATCAAGATACACAAAAGACTAACTACTACAAAAATCTTAGATATTATAAAAGTTAAGCTACATCGAAGAGTGTAACTTTACATTTCGGAAAGCCAACAAACTGTTCTCAGGATAATCATATCCTCCACCACGGTGGGCCACCACTCGCATGCAATATTGTTCTCCATTACCGTGGTTTTCGGACACGGAGTTATCTTTGCACAGCAAGAGCGGATTCACGCCAAGCACCTCTTGTATGATGCTGGTAGGCGGAGGGGACACTCGGGCCAATTTCATCAATATCATGATAATCAGTGAGCCCCAAATGATCCAGGGAATGCAAAACTCATACAGGATGGTGATCAGCACACTTATCGCGGTCTGAAGGAAAATCCATAGCAAAGCGCAATTTATGGCCAACTCGACAATATTATTCATCTTGACGTTAACTCTCCACCGCGCAGGATCACGTGCTTTTGAGAATTCCCTTCACGCTTGCTTTGCTATGTACAAGTGCGAGAGGATTTAGGCAGAGAGATGTTTATCGCGCGTCTTTTACTGCGTTTACCTCAGAGATAAGATTATTGCTTCATAAATCACGATCACAGCTGACTATCGAAAAATGCATAATGACGTTAATTATGTCAAACGTGATAATTCGCGCGGTGAAAATTTTGGCAGGGCACGTCATTCTTTCCCGCTCGAATCAATTTGTGACAATTTGCAGAGTTAATTCATGCGAATTTCGTACTCTTCGAATAAATGTCTCTCGCAAAACCTTTGTAAAATCAAAGTCAACGAGTGTGATAGTGCAAACACGTTTTTAAATATATCTCTTCGAGAAGAGATTATCGTTTTCCTTTATCTCACTTTTTACCTCACTATCTCTGATTCGTTCTCTTGTCTCTCGGTAATGCGATTCGATCGCGTAGCATGCAATTCATGCAACTTCGTATAAATCAAATGCCCAAACAAAAACAAAGTTACTTGCAACTTGCGACATGAGTTAACGCGAGTAAACCGGGAAGTACCAGACTCTTGCATAGCGCATAAAGCTGGTTTTACATTAAGCCGGTCTATATTAATTATAAGTTGATCGCAAGTTTGTTGCGACAGCCAATATGAAGCGTTGATTTTAAAATGCAAGCTTTAGATTGGTGTCTCAACAAACTTGTGATCGGCTTGCAAATAATGTAGAACGACTTAAGGCTGGAATCAGACTATGCATTGAAGATTGAGATTAAAGATTGAAAATTTCATCAATGAAGAAAAAGAAGGACAAAGAAGTTTTAGCTCCTTTTCTGATTGATCAAACTTAGTCTGATAGCGTAGTTTGATTCCGGTCTAAGAAAATGTATCAATCAAAGTCCTTTGTTTCCTTCCTTTCCATGAAATAGGATTCTTTGATTGGTTGATTTTCTTATGCCTCATGTTTTGCGTTATGCAAGAGTCTGCGCTTCCCGCTTACGATACGATTGGTTACGATTCGATGGTATGCGAGCTTTTAAGACTAGATTCACACCTTGACGAAAAAACGGAAAGCGAAAAAGCAGAAGCCAGTCGGAACTCGCAGTAGTAGTAGGCGGTACATTTTTGCTTATCTGCTTCTGTTTTTCCTCTTTTGAGTTCGAGTGGCTTCCGCTTTTCCGCTTTCCGTTTTTCCGTCAAGGTGTGAACCTGGCCTTAAAAGCTCGAGGCATGTTCCGATATCAAAGTATATATCAAATCCCTTACATGCGATGACTTATCTTATTTATCGCGACCAATCATATTTTTTCCCTCATATTATTTAATTTTTTTTGCTTTGAAGCCTATTATACAACTAATATTTAACGTTTATGATTAACTACCCAGCAAACGAGAATTGATTGAAATGAATTGAAATGGATTCAGATTTTCAAAATCATTGATTCACGAATGTTAAAATGAATGCTTTTCAATCCTGAATGCATTTTCATTCATTTATAGGAATTGCATGGAGCATATCTCCATGCTTTTCTAAATCTAAAAATAATATTTATAGCTTTTTCTGTGCATTATGAATACTATTCAATTCAAAATTTTGAATAGGAAATGCAATTTTTCAATCCAATTGCATCCAATTGAATCTAATTGAATCCAATTAAATAAAAAAAAAATATTCTTTATTTAAAATACGCATTCGGATAGAAAAAAATTTCAATCCATTTTAATCTATTTATTTGTTGGATAAATTAAGCATCTTCGATTAACTATAAAATTGGCTACTTGATGAAATTGCTTAAATTAAAATTTTTTACTATAGTTATGCTGAAATTAACTTTTTTTTTATTAAACAAAAAGTCAACTAGCGTCCTCATTAAACTGAAGTAATAAAGTTCTATTCTATTTACGTCTTTTTTCAGAGCTGAATATGCTTTTTATATTTTAATAAATATATAAATATAAAAAATAAATATATAAGTCTAGAAAAGAAAAAAAAGATTGCGTTTAGAAGCGTTTAAGCCTGTTCTACAATGTATTTTTTATTTCCTGTTTCTTGCCTCTTGTTATTTTTTACATCTTGTCTTTTTGCTTCTTATCCGGTTTTTTATTTTATATCATCCGAGATAAATTAACGAACTTCGAAAAAAACAAGAAATATATTACGTAGCAAAAAATACAATTATTGATAAAACGGTTGCAAAGGAAAAAAAGCAAAAGGTAAAAAAACAAAGAATAGGAAACAAAGAACATAGAGCATTTGTAGAATACAGGCTTTAGAAAAAGAACATTTATTTGCAACTGTTGGAAGTTTTTTTCACGCTGATTAGATTATATTTTTAGATCTAAAAAAAATGATCCTATCTCAGCAAACAATCATTAAACAGTTGCAAAATTGTTATGTTCTGCTGAACCAATAACGAAAATACAAAAATTGTAGTTAAAAAAATATAAACCTCAAGTGCAAAAAGATCATGAAGCATTTAGAGGAAAAAGATCTAATTTTGCAGTTGGCAATTCTGAAATTTAATCGGCCGACTTAAGTCGAAGTTGATCGGAGTTACAAATTTATTATTATATGTGGTCGACGTGACTGTGTGGTGAGATCGATCCTGAGAGGAGTGGGAGTTGATGTTTTGGTGGGAGTGCAGAATTTATAAATTCATCGTTCCACGTTGATCACTCGATGTGTTCTATATAAAAATATGTATATCGTTGCAAGAATAAAACAGTGAGTGAGTTTGCAATGCTTTGCCATGCTTACTTCGCAGTTTTTTTTTTTTTATAAATTACGCATTATTCGAAAATACACGATTAAGGTTTTTTTGTTAAATTTTTTTTATTACATATGTGTGAATATTAAAGAGTGTTTATATTCTTCAGGATCGAAGGGTATCAGCTTAAATTTAATTCATCGTGAATTATCTGAGAACGTTTAACGAATTTCCACGTAAAAATGGCAGGAGTGAAATCCAAGAAACCAAGCTTTTTCTCGAAGTTGTATCTGGCGTCGTATAATCTCGGTCAGACTTTGGGGTACGTTTTGTCTTGTAAATAACAAAATAAAATCTGAAATTCTCTGAACTATTTTTATATAATTAATAACTTTTTAACACAATATTGTACACAATTTTTTATTACTCTGTTCTAGAATTTATTATAGAGTTTTCTTTATGTATTTTTTCTTCTTAAATTAATTTGGAAATAAATTTTCTTCTATTTCAGATGGAGTTATTTATTGTATCAGATTATACAATATTATCTTGAATCTTCCTCCTCAGATAATACCTTGTGGAATGAAACCAAACTACCTGTAATCATTTTTCAAAATGCAGCTCTATTGGAGGTATTTGATCTTAGAACTTGATTGAATATATGAGGCAGACAGATAATTAATTATTTGAAACCTTTAAGCCAAATATTGAGTTTTAGATTTTAAATTTGAAAATATATCAAATAATCCAAAAAAATATAATCCAAAAAAGTTGTTAAAATTAAGACTAAAATTTAATTAAAATTATTGACAAACACACTGAGATACAAATTTCATGAATATTTTAGTAGATTAGAGACTATAAGTGTTACCTAGTTTCTATACATTTATCTTTTAGTGTTGTGTTAATTATGCATCGTTCATTATATAGAAACTTCCTATTTCAGATAATGCATGCAGGAATTGGGCTAGTACCATCCAATGTTTTAATCACACTGGCTCAAGTCTTCAGTCGTATCATGCTTGTAAACGGAGTCCTTCTGGCTACTCCTTACACATACGCTGCTTCGTCTCCAGGTCTTCCACTAGCTCTCATCGCATGGTCCATTACAGAAATCATTAGATACTCCTATTATTTCGCAAATCTTGTCTCTGGTATTGTGCCACGTGTATTAGTCTGGCTGAGGTGAGTTTAATTTCTTCTACCATTTTAAATCTAAAATTACTTTCATATATATCGCATTAAATGGAAACATGCTTCTAGGTATACTACATTCATCATACTATATCCATTGGGCGTGACTGGTGAACTATTGTGTTTATATACCGCTGTAAAATACGCCAACGCTAATCCTGACTCCTGGAGTTATGTTCTACCAAATAAATGGAATTTCACATTTAGCTATTTGTATCTCCTGATAGCAGTTATGCTATTTTACATTCCAGGTGAATATAAAAAGCGTATAGATACAAAAATAAATTGTGAAATTATGAATTCATAAAATTATATTTTTCCTGCAGGTTTTCCACCACTTTACTTGCACATGTTTGCACAAAGGCGGAAAATACTTAATCCTAGTGTTGCTGCGAAGAAAACTAATTAATTTAAATCTATATACATTTGTTGTATATTTCTTATTTTCCTAATCATGTACAATTTATATGTACAAAAAAGGAATAGAGGGGGTTTATATGTTATTGAAAATGGGCATATATTAAATACAAAAATATTTTATAAAAAGTGTATATATTTTGCTGAAGTTATCAAGATTGTGATAATTTTTTATAGAAATAAGATTTCTAGTTTTGCTCTAATTCGATATCCGTTAAAAAAATTTATAAAAAAAATATTTGTTTACTAATTAGAATTTCTAATTCTATTATATGTATATTAAGTCTCAATCCAAATGTAATCTCCATTATCAAAAAGATCAAGATCAATTGTGGGCAACTTTTTACTTGGAGTGCTTTTCGAGGAGATGCTTTTATGTCATTCTATGCTTTATCATTTGTAGATATAAAACAAGGAGAGAAGAATCCTATATTACCGATATAGCTTGAATTGTGACAACAGATTTCTATAGTATATATAGAAGTCTATGATTGTGCCATAGCCATATATGAACCGGAAAATAGGTTACGTTTTACCCCGAAAATATATTGAAGATTTAAAAAAAGTATTACATACAATTTGATTTCATTATTTCTTATCGTAAGTTACGATATCGAATATTATCATACGATTTTTTAAATAGTTTGATAAAAATTTAACATTGATAAAAAGAGAAGTTTTTCTATTAAACCGCATAACCTCGAAATTTTTGAAAAATTTATATTAATTTCCTTGTTTCAAATAAAAACAATGAAACTCACGGGGGTGTTATACAAGCAACATATAGGTAGACAACTTAAAAAATTGTGGTATGTGAAGCGAGAACGCAAAGTGAATGATACCAAAATAGAAAGACAATTGTCGAAATTGGGAATTGAAGTGAAGGATTCTTTAGAAATGATCAATCCAAAACAGGAATTTCCAAAGTACTTTTTTTCTATAAAGTTTTGCATTTTTTGCAAATTCTATACTGCATAAGACATTAATTGTAAATTGTATTTTATATAAGGTTAAAGCTAGAATTTTTGAAGCCAAGACCAATAGTGTTTGATGAAACGCATCCCGACTGGAAAGCTAAAGCTTGCTTGGTATTTAAGGATAATAACGTTTTGCAAGAAGGATTTCATCAAGCACAGATATTGACGAACACTGTGTGTCTGTCGAACAATTCTTCAAATTATATCCAAGATTTATTTCCAGATTTACCAGAACATGTGGACAACATAGTAAAAAGGTATATTAAATTATTTAATTTTAATTCTATACATATATATAAAATATTTCTTGCCATTTTAGGATAATTTATACTTCGAATATATTTGATGCTTATCAAAAAAAACTACCAAAGAGAAAAGATCCTGAAAGACCTGCATGGGTGTTTCCTAGAGATTATGGTATAACTAATCGTAGAAAAATGTTAGTTAAGAAATATTTAAGTATTATTTTTATACAGTAAAAATATTTTTGCACATTTACACATTTATTTCTTGAATATTTTTGCAGGCAGAATTTGTCTAGGAAATTGTTACAACTTTGCGAGTCCTTGTCGGGTCCAGAAATCGCACAGAAACGATGTGTATTTTATAATGGAATCACAAAGTTAAACTTAGGTAGCTTAGCTATAGATAACTAAATATTGCAATATTTTAATATTGCATTCAACTTTATTCAAATAAAAATGTTTCCTAGATAAGGAATCAGACCTTATTCAATTTACCCTAAGCTCAGATGTGACGGTCATGTCGACAAATCCTCTAAAACCAATAGAAAATTCTAACAGCAATATGGAAATAGATCTTCCGAATATGCAGCCACTGCATCACACCATTGGTTTGGACGAGACAAACTTCTACAAAACTGAGGATATATATCGTAAGTTTAATGCTGATTATTTTCAATATATATATATATATATACACACACAATATATTTCTAATATCATAAATATATTAACAGCTGTCAGTCCAACTATACCTTGGATAAATGTCCACACTATTTTTGTGCATTACGATCCTGTTCGTGTGAGAAATAAGACGGAATTACCTGTAACACAGAGTCAGATTTTTAGTCGCACTTTGATAAAAACGTATGTTGTGGCAGCGTCTTGTGCACGGCAAAAGTTTGGCTCATCCGTGAAAAAACTACCAGAACCCGTGACTGTGCAATGCATTCAATCAGATGGAAAGAATTATCACTTTTTCGTATTTCAACTCAATTCGTTAGACGCCAATGATGTCAGTGTAAAGAATTTCTGGTATCCTTTATCACCGTTGACGCTTTATGAAAAAGCTGAATACGATAATGCTAGACCAGTAGTCGAAGGATACAATCCAGAAGTATTCAGAAGAATATTTGCGTTTTACAGGAATGGAAGTTAAATAAAATCTGTTAAATTAAATAAAATTGTTAAAAGATTTTTTAATCTTTTTTATGAAGAAGAATATTTTTATTTATACCAATAACATACTATTAATATACATCATGCCATTGTTATACAATGCTTAGAAGATTTTCAAAAAGCGTGCTTGGTTGCACATTCGGATTGATTTCTTTTGATTTTACGCGGAGACGATGATCCGATGGTGGTTTTATCAGAGTCTTCATAGAGGGATATGGTTTGGAATAAAAATATGTGTGACACAATGCCTGCAACAATAATTTCTTATTTATGTTATATCTATATCTTCTTTTGCTTTTTCTTTAATGAAATGCTATGAACACAACAAAAATAATAGTCTAATAAAAACTACTCATAAAAAATCGAGGATAATAGAGATCTTATAACTCTGTGTTATATACCTCATTATCTATATGTCATTAAATAATTTTGTATATTACCTGTTCAGCCGTGAGACGTTTCGACGAATTGTAAATCAAAATTTGCCTGATTAGATCGATAGCTTCCGGCTGAGCATCTTGAATAATATTTTCCCATGATGTGCTTTTGTGATAAGGAAAGGTGATTTTGTTGTAATCTGGTAACGAAGTTAATTCGGGCCAGGATTCAGATGTAGGAGAACCCAAATACTTCAGAACAATGGCCAATTGTTCAATATCAGTTTCACCCTGCAATTACAAGTAACAGGATACTGCTATATAAATTAATAATTTATTTCAATGAAAAAGGAATAATTTACTGGAAATAATGGGGAAGTGTTCAACATTTCACCAAATATGCAACCGATCGACCAAATATCGATCGCAGACGTGTAATAACGTGCTCCATAGAGTAGTTCCGGTGCTCGATACCATCGTGTAGCGACTTGATGTGAATACGGCTTTGTACCGTCCTTCCACATCAATCTGCTTAAGCCAAAATCCGCAATTTTCAAGATACCCTTCGCACTAATCAACAAATTCGCAGGTTTCAAATCCTAAAATGTGAAACTCTTTAACATTGTAAAAGATTCGGATTACATACATCTGAATCTAAATTATTTTTAAATAAAAAGTTGTGTACCCTGTGCATTATATTTTTACCATGCACGTACGCTATGCCCTCCAACAACATTTTCATGTACGTTTTAATTTGTGCTAGTGTCAAAGATATCTCGAAGTCTCTTAATACTTCCCACAGACCTGTTGGCATGTATTCAAACACCATTATGAAGTCCAAACCATTTGGGAAAGCATCTAGTAGTTCCACTACCTGCAAACAAATGGTATAATGCATGTTAATTCGTTGAATTAATTCAGAAAATTACAGTAAATGCTTTAAATATAATTTTTTCTTGATTTGATGAAAGCTAAAAAGATATCAGATGAAAGAAAGCTTACATAGGGATGCTTAAGTTGTTGCAGACTTTTTACTTCGCGTATGATTGATGTCGGTAGACCACCTTCGATCTTTTTAATCAGGATCTTCTTTAATGCTACTTCTTGATCTCGAGATGAGTCGTGGGCTTTCAGGACTAAGCCTTGCGCTCCTTCACCGATCTGACCGTTGATAATATATTTGTCCATATTCTATTTTATTCAACAATTTATATTATTAAAATTACGAATAACAAATATTTTTTATTACTCTTGTATAAAAATAGTCGCATATATCAATCAGTATAAATATTATACACAATTAACTAGATAAAATAATTAAAGGTATATTTGTTAAATAATTAAAATATATAATCAAAATTATTTATTAATTAATTTATTGTTATTAATGATTATTATTGTAAATGTAATAATTAAATACATAATATTTTATATAAAATATAATCGAAACTTAATATACTTACTTTTCAAGACTTTTATTAAATATAAATACATGAAAAGAAGATTAACGTGATTATATGAACTAAAATGTATCTTTTATGTAAAAAGAAAATAATTATCGGTGTACGATATGATTATCCTGCAGCGTGGAATAAGCATGCTTTACAGTTTCTATAGTTGCCATTGTGGTACACTGTATTATCATGCAATCGCTTCACAGCACATGCG
>Ga0157364_1007811_pt1 | contig 11086 bp, 10 predicted proteins | sample AttsexASBM2_FD_111476 | JGI IMG/M metagenome (GOLD analysis project Ga0157364, IMG submission 111476) | Fungus gardens microbial communities from leaf cutter ant in Ribeirão Preto, State of São Paulo, Brazil - Atta sexdens ASBM2 | ecosystem: Host-associated > Fungi > Mycelium > Unclassified ... | reverse complement strand
GTAATTTTTACAAATGTCAAGCTATGGTGATAAAATTTGGTGGGAATGTCAATGATAGATGTGGCAACCTAACCAAAAAAACAACTCAAATCAGCTGACTCAGAGCATCACCTGGTGGTAATTCCGGGAACTTTTTGATCAAGATGGTATATACATATATATGTATATATATATATATATATATATATATATATATATATATGTATGTATATATATGAGGCGCTTTGGAAAAGCGCAGTCAGTCAGTAACACACCACTAGTTCCATTGTAATTCCGAAACCATAGTGCGTGAAGTTTTCCCGATTGTATAAAACACTTTTCTTAAGCCGATCTCCCTTAATCTTCAAGATCAACTTCATCAAGGGCCAACCTGTTCTGATTCGATCACCTGAGAGATTCATCACTGTCTTGTCTTTCATTTCCGACATTGTCACCGAGATTGTCTTCAATCGCAGAGATAGTCAATAATTTATTCCTCAATACGTCAAAAACATTTTTATTTAGTACGAAATGAATCCAGAACCAACCAGAAATTTCTGTTTTTCTACTCCTATCCATTTCCTGGCTCTCTCATAAAACCATTTCATATTTGTTCGAAGCAATTAATTATATTACTGGAAATGTTTCGAACAGGTTATACTTATTTCTTCTAATCACATGAAGCGCTAAAACGCTTCTCGTAATTGTCTCTCTATTGCGATTACTCGAAGTGCTAAAGCGCTTCTCGTAATTATTTGAAGCAGTAAAGCGCTTCGAGTAATTACATTTTCTTACTTTTCCTATTACACGAAGCAGTGAGACGCTTCTCGTGATTACTTGAAGCGGTAAAGCGCTTCGAACGATTACATTTCCTTACTCTTTTTATTACATGAAGCGGTAAAATGCTTCTCGATTACTTGAAACAGTAAAGCGTTTCGAACGATTACATTTCCTTATTATTCTTGATACATAAATCGATAAAACGCTTTTATAAATTCTTTCTCCCTTTGTATCTTTCTTTCAGATTATTTAGGATAGTAAAACGCTTTGACTAATTCACTCATTTCTCGGTCTCTATTATTTCTCGAAGCGATAAGGCGCTTCGAGTGATTCAAATCTTCTCATTTATTTATTTGTTTTTCTTCTTTCTCTTTTCCTCATTTATCCCTTCTAATGCCAATACTCTTAATCAATTTCAATATCATAACTCCTTAAATAAAAAGGAAAATTTCTAACATAGATGATAAAGCGCAATCGGGCGGGGCGAAGAAAGCGAGCTAAAATCGAAGCACTAAAAAAAAGGAGTCCCGATAATCGTAAAAATCCAGTCGGGAATTTTCATCTTAGAAGAGGCTCGTTCGAGTGCTCAGTTGAACAAGGCCCAAAACTTCAATTATTGGGAAGGAGCTTCCACCCTCAGCTATCCCTGTGGTGGATTTGACTGAGGACGATCCTCTCTCCCTTCCATTTCTAAATCTTGAATTTCCTTCCCCTTCTTATTCTCTTACTTTGACAGACTCTCCAGAGTTCGCATTTCCTTCTCTCTCTTTTTTGCCCGTCCCTTCTAAGGACAATAGATCTTTCGACGAGATTTTTCAATCTCTTGAAACCCTCGCCGAATCTGCAAGGTTCTCCCTTGACCACTCCATTTCCCACTCTCGAATACACACTAAGCAGAAAACCTAGTTATTAGCTTAATCTTTAGCACTATTATTATATTAGTGTATAAGTGTATACATATAGACACACACACACACACACACACACACACACACACGCGCGCGCGCGCGCGCACGCACACATATATATCAAAGTAAATAAATATAACCAATTATCTTTCGTAAAAATCAATAAGACAGTAATTATCATTTATTTCGATTCACCCTTCCGATTCACTGCGCCTAGACAAAGATCGTACAGGTCCAATCCCTGAGGATTAAGTTCCTTGAGTATAAAAGAGGACCGATGGATAATCTCAAATCGGGTAATAGCGTCGCATATCGACGTTGATTCACATTTGGAACATAATCAAGTGCGTCCGACTTGTGACTCCCACCTCAAAGCGATAACCATAAAGAACCTTGGGATCTGGACGTAACAGAACGATGAAAACTGGGGGCTCGTCTGGAATTTAAAGTGTGATCGTTAGAAAGGGTAATCGGATTCCTCAAATGATAAGTTTACAACAGGAAATCTTTATAAAACTGCTCTCGATAATTCAATAGAATTCAAATCAGATACACAAGACACAGTACATTTCCACTCCTGCCAAATTCTTTCAATCCACTATTGGAGATCTAGATTGATCTAGAGTTTAATAAATCGATATTACAGAAGATATTTCAACAAATTTCTCCAAACTTCTTGTGCTTACTTTTTCCTCTTCTTGCGACCTAGAAATTCAACCAATTCAACCAAGATTTAATGTTATGACCACCTCTAAAACAGAGGGATTTAACAAAACAATGACGCACCGTAACTTATTCGCTACACTAAAATACGCTGTCGAAGTTTCTTTTTTTCGGTGGCAAAACATCCCTTTAAACTACTTTACAAAATCTTTTTTGCGAGGAAGCAAAATCTTACCAGATGAAGCTGAACCGCAATTCATCAAAGTAATAAGAATTGTGAAGCGCGCCGCATTATACAAGACTTTAACATGGCACAATTAACCAAATATCTAAAACAGGTCTACGGCACTTCAAAAAATATGTATCAATTGCAAGGGAAATTAGGCCGTTTATCAAAAGAATGAGAAAGACATAATCATATACGCGAATCAGGTGAAAATTTTAGGAAAATAAATAATGGAGGCCCATAAAATTTCGGGAAATGTCCTTTGCGATCAAAATATTAAAGTATCTTTAGAAAAGGAATGTGTAAGTGTTTTATTAGAGAATTAAAACCAGAAATTGAGCAAAGGATAGCAAGAAACTTAGATGTTCAAGAAACGGTATCTGATGCATTCCATTCGACAGACTTATGACGAAATCAAGATAGTACATCGAATAAAGCATTAAATACTAGCACTAAAACAAATCACGAGAAACCTGTCAGATATGTTATAAAGAAGGACATTCAGCTTCTGTAGAAAATTCTGTAGAAAAAAAACTGTAGAAAATTGACTAATTTTGGAACAGAGATTCTAGTATGTCAAATCTGTAAGAAACGCGGATACAGCGCTGATAAATGTCGACTTCGTAACCCTCGATAACCCGTTAACATTCTGTAAAAAAATAATATTTGTCAATTATATTCAAAATCAGGTCATAATGTTAAAGATTGTCGAACAAATAATAATAGTAGTCAGAATAAGTCCCCTTTAATTTATCAGTGGTGTAATAAGGTTATTCAGCCGACACCTATTGGAAGAAACAAAATGAACAACGTAATTTAGAAACTAAAACAAAAATCGTTTGTAAAATTTGTAATAATTTTGGGCCTATTGCTAAAGACTGCCGATCTAAGATAGGGCAAAACGTGGCATTCTTAGACTCATTGTTCTGTCGATACTGCAAGAGTCAAGGGCATCTCCTCGAAAGTTGTGAGCTAAGAATCGCAAGCAATAATCGAAGGAAAATGAACGAACAGGGAAACTTTAACGGCCCGAAGCCGAGTGTGCCACAGGAAGCCGAGCGAGTCTCACACCCATTGACATCAAAGAAGGCCCAATAGACAAAAACACACGTTAGAAATACGACCTGTAATCGTAACCCTAAACAAACAGTTGCGTATCTACTGTTCAAGTGAATCTTTGTAAATCAGGACCTCGCATTACTTTTATGCTAGATACCAAATAAATAATTAAGGAAAATTTTGTTCTCAAAGACAGCATTATTAATTACAATAACGTATTGAAATTAAACAATATAAACGAACGTCCCCGTCTATACTCTTGGAAAAAATCTCCCTACCCTTTTTGGGAAAAAAGTATTATTTCATATTGTAGCAAGCGATTTCCTTATTTCGCAATCTGGAATATTAGATTTTTTTAAATAGACTTCCTCAAAAATTGATTACGCAAAGAGATATTTAGATATATCAGGAATTAATATATCTTTCTTTTCTCCATCATCAATCTTTATTTTATGTGATAATACAATAGAAAATACAGAGATAAAAATAGGATATATACCAAAATTAAAAATAGTACACGGAATTTACCTAGGAGATACAATAGTAGAGAACGTGGAAACTTTGGAAAGGCATATTTGAACATCATTAGACGAAGCACATTAGATGAAGAAGTTGAAATGCAAGAATCAACCTTACGTCTTAAATCTCTAAATGAATTATTTAACAATGATAGCTCAAGCATTGAAAAGCAAGATGATCAAAGAGAAATTGCAAATACGCAAATTTGTTTTATCCATCCAAAAGATGTTCAAAATTTCAAACACATTAGTAACGACGTTAGTTCAAATGATAACAATGACGAAGACAAGGTCGTTAAGACAAAAGGAATGAGAAAAAAAGAAGAAAAAATGAAGTATTTAAAGAAAACAATGAGAATAAATTAATTAGAGGAACTAAAAAATCAAGTAAAAATTCTACTAAATATTCATCGAGAGGAAGATTTCCACATCCTTTCCTAGAATCTAAAATCTTTGGAAAGGGAAATTATCAAACTTCTCCTGAAAATTTAAATAATCTTCAAATCCTTAGAAGGGGAAATTATCAAACCCCTCCTGAAAATTTGAATAAAATTCTTGGAGAGGAAAGTTATCAAACTTCTCCTGAAAGTTTGAATAATTCTAAAATCCTTGGAAGAGGAAGTTACCAAACTCCTCCTCAAAATTCAAATAATCCTAGAATTCCAGAAAAAAGTTTTCGTGCTTCCCTGGTAAATTCTACTCCTGTCAATTGGAAGGAGGGGAGTCTTACCAAACCTTACTGTGCAATACGACTCGACTTTATCAAAGGGAGTCAAAAGAAAAGAGCTCCTCTCTCGAAAAAATTAAATTACCAAGAGCAATACTCAAAAAATAATATTCATCAAAATGATTCTTCTCACTATCGGTGATCTTCTAGAAAGGATGCAGTCATACAGTCCTTATATAAATGTTCGTAATTCCAAAAGAAATAAACCATTTTCTAAAATCCTAATGTCTGCACAAAATCAATTCTAGGAAATGATGAAAAAATTTATGCGCAAATGCAAGTTGAATCATAAGGAGGGAATTAATCAAGAACCTTGAAACGAAAATATGAAAAATATTTCACGCGAATGTTTAGTAGTGTCAGAAGAAACTACAAAGGATAGACTCACGGAAATTACAGAATTGTTGCGTTTAGAACACTTAAGTTCTCAGGAAGAAACAAATAATCAGAATGAAACTTGTAATTGACAGCCAGAACAAGTTTCACATCCCTGGAGAAAGGTTGACAGCAACAAATATATTACAATATTAAATACCTACAATGGATGAACAACCTATAAATACGCGACAATACAGATTCCCGCAAATTCATAAAGAAGAAATAAATAGGCAGATAGAATTGTTAGAAGGAAGCATTATAAAACCTTCTCAATCACCTATCTGGATCGTGCCAAAAAAGGAAGATTCAAAAGGAAACAAACGGAAGATGGTTCTTCAAAGGAGAATGGTTCTGGACTTCCGGATCTTGAACGATAAGACTATTGGTGATCTGCTTCCTAATAGCGTCGATATTTTAGATCAGCTAGGGGGAGCGCAATATTTTTCGGTATGTGACTTAATCTTCGGATTCAAATAAAAATGGATGGATCATGATTATCCCATAGATAGTCATAAAACTCTATTCGGTCACTACGAATTTGACCGGATGCCTTTTGGATTAAAAAACGCTCCCGCTATCTTCCAGTGATTAATGAATTTAGTATTAATAGGATTATAGGGAGAAGAGTTATTTATTTATATGGACAACATTGTCATCTACGCCGTCTCATTAGAAGAACACGAAAGGAAATTTGCTAACAAATATAATTTGCTAGAATAATTACGCAAAGCTGATTTAAAATTACAACCCAACAAATTCGAGTTCTTGAAAACTGAAATCCTTATTTAGGGCATGTAATTAATAATGATGGAGTTAAACCTGATCCCCAAAGAAATTAGAGGCTAGATGACAATTTCCTAGGCCCTAAAACACCAAAAAATATCAAACAATTTCTTAGCCTGTTATTATCGAAGATTTGTATAAAATTTTTCGAAATTAGCCAAACTACTAATTTATTAAAAAATGACACGTTGGATCAAGAAGACTTCTTCCAATTAAAAGAGAAATTAGGCGAAGAATCTGTCCTACAATATCTCGACTTTTCTAAACCTGTTATCCTAACTATTGATTCCGGAATAGTAATTGGAGGCATTCTATCACAACGATCGATTAATAAAGATCAACCGATAGCAGTTCGCTTCGCGAACTTTAACCGAAAACGAAAATACGATATTTATAAGAAGCATTAGCCATAGTATATTGCGTCAAACATTTTAGACTTTATTTATACGATCGAAAATTTGCCTAATTACAGACCACAAAACTTTTCTCTGATTTAAAAATGCACAGGATGCGAATACTTCGCTGGAGGATAAAACTAGCAAAACACGGCTACGATGTAGTATACAAAGCAGGAAAAATTAATATAAACGCCGATGCATTATCAAGAAATCCTGTAGATTTCTTTCAGTGAAGCAACTTGCAACATAATTAGCCACCAATAAACCTTTAAACCCTAATGATCCTGAAGATGCAGAAACAATTTTCTAAAATGCTGTGATGACTTCGATAAAGAGGACGAAAAAAATGAGAATTACACGTTATACCTTTCGATAAGGAAAAAGATCTAGGCCTACCGATCAATGACAAACAGCTTGAGGAAGATTTAGAACCTCCCCCGACTATGCAAAAATGTTAACGAACCAACAAAATCGCCATTAAAGGGGAAAACGCTATGCAAGATCTAACGCTATTAACAGACAAACTCGAAGTCAAACGAGAGGCAATAAAGTACAAGAAGAAAAATCACAGAAGTTACAGTAACATGAAAACGGAAAAAGTGAAGTAGAAAATAAAAACAATTCGCCAGACAAAATGAGCAGCGAAAAACGAAATTTAGAAGAAGAAGAAAAAGATGAAGAAGTGAGAGAAGGAAATGAGAACAGAAGCTCAAAGAAAAAGGAAAAACCTATCATCATTAACTACCAAGTAATAAATAATAATAATAATAATAATAATATTGGATTCACGCGACTTATTATTTTTGCGAAATAATATATGATAATGTAGCGTATTTCGTAGATACTAATGGAAAATCTTTTTTTTAGACTTCGGTTCACAGAAGTTATTCGAAAGAAATGAAATTTCTTATTTAGGAAACCTCGCCTTAGGTAAAGTTAAGGCTATAATATAAAAGACCATAAATATAAAGCCATAAATATAAAAAATATTATCATACAGCTTTGTCTGTCAATGAAGGACAACGCGAAGGGTCATGATTCTCATCCAGATCTCTGCAGCAATCAAAGACTTATTGATTGTCGCGGAAAACCGGAACTTAGAAACTCTTAGCATTGAAAACAGATTATGTTATTAGAAAACAGATTATGTTAATAATGTATCCTGGAATAATATTAAAAACCGTGTTGCAATTAATCTTTCCCGATTCATCGATCAAATTATATGCAACGGGCTAATTAAATATCCACCAAAAGACCTTCGTTCTGCGATAATTGGAGAAATTCATTGTTTACTTACGGGACACAGAGGCGTTATAAAAACATATAATAGAAAACACAAGTATTATTGGGAAAATTTGAAATCCGACGTTCAACGCTACATACAGCAATGTTTGCAATGCCAATTAAAAAAATGAGTAGTCAAAACCAAACAACCTATGATGATTACTGACACATCAGGATCTTCATTTGATAAGATAATAAAGATGATACTTCGCGTCCACCTCGAAAATATAGCTTATTGCCGAATCTAACGCGATAGTCGTAAAGTCAAAATTTTGTACGTAGCTGACCCATCGAAAACTGGCGTAAGGCCAGTGGTTGACATATTGCCCAGCCGTACAAATTGTTAACGTCATCAGTACATTAAGTACAATGCCGATGGATTGTACGACGGCATGTATTTGTTATTAGCTCGCGCGTATCTGTTCGAACACAGACTCAGACCACTGCTTATACACCGCGATCGATAAACATGACTAATGTCTGTGAGCAGTTCAAATTTTATGCCAGTATGTTTTAACATGACGTCCCACGTGAAGCGGTAAGATGTAATAATACGTGGGATCGAGCCCATAACTCGCGACGCAACTGTCGCGGAAATTTCAAAGATGTCTATAACAATGTCTGTTTTTAGATATAAGTCGTTATATTCACTAAGTATCCGGAGAACTATTGTCATAAGTTGATGGCATGCGCGTAAGCGTTCTCAGATACCGTGTTGTCTATCAATGAACTGTAAAACGACTCGCAGTAAACACAGCTCATCCAACTTTTCGATACAGTCAATGTACGGAAAGATTCTTTCGTGTCAAAAGATTAAAATTTTCTTCTGATAAATTGCAAAATTCATGTTACAGTATCCGTAGCTTGTCTTTACTGAGAAAAGACGCCAATTTGTCCAAACTAGAAGCGAGAAATTTGTATGAATCTATAATTTTACACAATTTTTTTTATCAATTTTGATATTATCGATATGTTTAGTAAACGAGATATATTTTTCTTTAGTTATCAGTAAAAAATCAACATAACCTTCGTTGACAATTTCCTTAATGACGAAATGCACGTTGTAGCCTGATAAGTTATGGAAAACTACGGATATGCGAATCCCTATAATTTAGATTACAATTTGAATGCGCGGAACCTCTGTATCGTCCGGTTAAGTGGCAAGTGATTGCGTACTCGCATATCGTCAGGTGCAAATGGTTTCTCGCACACGTGGCAGTGCGTAGCGCTGTTATATTTTTGCTAAACATCGTTTTTGCCAAGCGTGAAATCCGTCATGAGTACGTTAGTCGAAATTATAGACTGTACCAAATTTCTGAGTTCTTCCGTGAACCACGCTATATAGCCCTTATCACGGCGAAAACGATAGCTCGACAGTGAGCTATCGTACGAGCAGTGCATGTAGTATCCGATACTACGCTGTGATGATGATACGTAGCTGATTCAAGATTCCCATCCCATCTTTTCCAATGCACACTTTAGGTAAACGATGAACGGAACGTATTCCTTCCTACAGTGGTTGTCGAAACTCAGCTACTTATCGTCCTCGCTCAGTAGTCTGATCACGCAATCGTTTAGCTTTCCACAATCCTCGCTATGGATCTCTAATTTAGTGCTCGAGCTAAAATAGTGGCGGCATGAGAAAAGTATTATATTATATTATATATTATATTATATATAGTAATAATAATAATAATAATAATAATAATAATAATAATTATTATTATTATTACGTAACTATCGCAGAAATATTTTCTGTTCTTGTTTCTGATCTCACAAGGATCAGGTCCTTGATCAGCGCAAAATGTCTCGCGTTATCATCCTCCACGTACAAAAGACTTATGTGCTTGCTCCTGTTTCAGTCAGCGAGTCATATCGGCATAATCCCTTTTTCATTGGTGTAGACGTTGATAGAAATGTCATTCAAAGTTTCTTAATTTAACTCATTGGAAATTCGCGCGAGATTTAGAACTGATGTATAATGCGGATATGAGGATTCCTGTTCCACATGTTTTTGAGTCAGGTGTAGAGCGGTAATAACAGACTATGCGAAACACGCATTGTCCGCAGTTTGCACGTTGATTACCGCTCTCTTTAGCATGATTTCTCGCCGGAGTTTGATATGACATTCCACGCGCAGAGGATTGTGCTTGTCGCGTTCACCGTTAAATTCAATGTACGCGATAATGCCCATCGCGTTCCTGAAAGCGATGATAAGGTAGATTCGATGATGCGCGACACATATCACTCGCGCAAATCGGTGCATTGATATAGTTCATAGTTCCGAGTGGCGATACTTTTGTTCGTGCGTTTATCACTCGCCACATGCCATTAAAAACAGTTTATTTTTATAGAGTCATCGTTGCATTATACTATGCACATGCTCGAATACAATTTCGCTCGCATCTTCGAGGAATCGGCTCGATATATTTAGAGTTTATCACCGCGCCTGTCCGCCAGACTATGGCTTTCAAACGCTATTTCGATAATGCACCAACGAAGTCCATCCGGCACCCACATGCACGAATCTTTTACGCACAGATTCCTTCAGACTCTCAGAGCCGCGCGATATAATCAATTGTCTGATTATCGATTGATAATCGCGGGCGATTGATATGGCTCTGCTTCTCCAATGATTCTATAAATTCGTCACATTGCTGTTTCCACGCTCTTCTCTTGTATTAAGATAGCTTGCTCAACCAAATCGTGTTCCATGTTGTCAATTGCGCTATTGAATTGACTAATGACGTTATTTGATTAAATTTTGTTATTTTTATATCATTATGTGTGCTATTTTTATTAATGATATCAGACAGCTCATGCCCTGAAAAAAATCTTAAATTATGCTAACAAAGTAGTTATATTTTGATGAAATTGCAAATGTTGCATTTTTGCAGATGTTGTATCAAATTATATTGATAATATCATCGCCAAAACATGTTAATGTCCTTGAAAAAATTTGTTATTAGATATACAACTTTGCTTCCGCCATTTTCTTCCGAAATTCGAGGCTTTATTGTAAAAATCTGGTTATACATTTATGATTCAAAGTGTCCATCGCTGGCCACTACTTTCTCCCATCTTTCGGGTAGCGTACGAATCCCGCATCGAAAAAACGTCATCTTTTGAGGCTATCCATGAATCGATCCAATTTTTTACTTCTTCATAAGACCGGAAGTGCTGGTCAGCCAGGCCGTATGCCATTGATCAAAACAAGTGATAGTCAGAGGGAGCAACGTCTGGAGAATACGGCGGGTGGAACTTCCCATTTCAACGTTTCCAAGTATGTCTTGACCACTTTCGCAACATGGGGTCGAGCATTGTCATGCTGCAAAATCACTTTATCGTGTCTCTCGTTGTATTGCGACCGTTTGTCTTTCAAT
>Ga0157364_1007810_pt1 | contig 11087 bp, 7 predicted proteins | sample AttsexASBM2_FD_111476 | JGI IMG/M metagenome (GOLD analysis project Ga0157364, IMG submission 111476) | Fungus gardens microbial communities from leaf cutter ant in Ribeirão Preto, State of São Paulo, Brazil - Atta sexdens ASBM2 | ecosystem: Host-associated > Fungi > Mycelium > Unclassified ... | reverse complement strand
TTGTGAAAATATACATGGGCGGTAAACGAGGGATCTGAAAGTCGTGATTTGCTTTAATACGAGTAAAAATTCTCACGGGACAATAAAAAGAGGACGAAAAGTATATTGAATTTTTTACTACTTAGAAATACCTTTACGAATGGCGTTAATATAACAAGTCAGTGTACTATCTGATACGCTGGTACAGTATAACTAACTAGTGCTTGAAATATGAACGAAATCTAAAACGAGTACTGAGGACTCCAGATAGTACGGCGTATTCCACATCGTACTATACGGCGGAATTATCAGTAAGACAATACGAGATATATGCGAAGGTTCGCATGCTTTTCGGCGCTTAGACATAGTAATATTCAAAAGAAGGGGCGTTTCACCAGTGGCTGCGGTAGCGTATCTCGGCATTGGATTATTCAGACGTGTTGATTATAAACTAATGGGCCCTGAAATATAGAGATATTATACGCGACGCCGCCAGTTATTACTTCATAATTTCGAGGAAAATTATTAAGGAAGGAAGTGCCTGTCTGCTCGCGTAAGAAAGCTTAGCTATGGTATCTCTCGAAGATTTAAGAGGATCGTGCGTGCCACGAAAAAGCCGCTTTCCGCATTTATAAGAGCTTTGCTCTGATCGTACATACGTGAATGTCTTTGTCATCTACTTTTCACATTGTTAAACAAATCGTATTAATTATTTCATCAAACAGTCGATATCCGTTGTTTTGAAAAACATATCATGTAAATAATTTAGCGCTATGTGTTAAGAAATAAATGTTAGTTCATTAAGAAATATGTCAATCAGATAAAATTATCATCGCCAATATATTTAAATATCAACGTAATCCCGTAGATAGCTGCGTTCAGCAGGAAAAGCAGCTTTACAAGATTCTTTAAACAAAATTTCTTATGATTGGTTTTAATTCCTTGTTGAATCTAAATATACAAACAATAATATTAAAGAATCTTATTATAACAGTTATAAAGCTGCTTTTTCTGCTAACAGAACCATAAGTTCTCCTTCTATGGAGTATGTGCACCGAAATTCTATGTAGGAACGTGGACAATAGTTAAGCCCTCCTTAGCCTCTATAACGAGAATGCAGAGGAACGTCAAGCGCCCGGTTGTCGCGGTCGTCACGGAACTCCATTATTACTCGCCAATTAGCCATGATTAAAATATTTGGGCATCTCTCGCGTGCATCCAGAATATTAATATACACGTGATCCGCGGTGTACGGAAACAGCGGTTATATGGAAATGCACGAAGCGATAGGAAGGAAAGCCCTCCTTCATTGATTAAATAATCCCACAAAAGCTCTCGTTAATGACTTATTTATTACGCCAATTATGTTCGGCCTATTAACCATGATGGTGCATGCGCGTGTGAAGCTAACGCATCCAGATATCACTCTGATCGTAAATTTCATCGAAATTACCCGAAAATCGTCGTTAATTGCGTATTTACACGCGCAGTTAGTTAGTCAATCGGTTAGTTTTATGATGACGCGCGGTTTACGTATCATGTACGTATTTGATAAAACGCTCCGGTATACCTATTCTCATATGCTCGAGATAATCGCTTTCACTCGCATTATCGCGAATTGGAACTTCGATCACGAAAAACAATTTCGGAGCTGATATGAGTCTTTTTTAGCACGAGCGATAAATCTTTTTCGGATAATTTTCAAGTTTCATTTTTCGCGTCGGTTTACTCGATGAAAAAAGGTCGTGGTTGTCCTAAACGTATATATAATTACTTTCGCATTTTGCAATGGCATTGGTTAAATATACGAAATTACACTTCAGCCAACTTGCAAAAAGTTTTAGTAAATAGATGATATAAATTTTTTTTGAACGCATAGCTTTCAGAGCGCAGTAACAATTTTTAATCTGTACATTAGGAGATAAAATTAAATTAAATTTGTTAATTAAATTATGAATTGTCGCTTTCGCTTACGCAGAAATTTATTGTCTTTATATAGGGATATTATCTTATTTTTTTTTCAATCGTTATTTTAATTTTAGGAATGTTGTTAAAGTGAAAAATTCAATCTTATCAAATTTACGTGATGACGATAATTTATATATCGCGTAAGCGTACAGATAATCGCTGCGCGCAAAATTAGATCATACTTTTCATCGTTCTTGCCTAATCCAGTCGCCGTGCATAAATTGTTCGAGAAAATCGTTAGGCATAGTTTCTAACTTGGAGAACCTGTCGACTTGGAAATTACACGAGCATTCTTTGAACTCTCGGTCGGCAATAATTCAAAACTTTCGGACCTAATCGATATCCTCGAACAGGCCTCTCTTCTAAAATACATTCGTCTTAAAATAAGGGAACGTGATCTCAAAATATAATCTATTCCCTTCCTTGGAATTTCTGCGACAGGGTCTCCAGGACGATTTCTTCAACAATTTAGAAAATCTGACGTGCTAAAACTGGCGTTTCAAGTATACCGTTTTAGAAATATTTCATATAACTTATAAGAGTGTCTTGAATCCCTGCAGAGGATAGGGTTTGACCGACGTTCTTGTAATGGACGTCCAGTGGTCGAATTTAATTCGAATACGGTATAGCGGCTAGGGTGACGGCTCGGCCAGAAACAGAACCAGAAGAGGGTTGCTAAATATTCAAGCATTACGGCTCTGCATAAATTCATTTCATTATAGCGCCACCAAACATTGCTTTTGATGCTTTCCGCTCGTCCCCTGCAACTAAGCCACGGTCGGTCCCATAGTCCCGTCCGTAACCGCCAACGGCGCTCCATCCGCCGCATTCCGCTTTCTCACCCCCTTTCCTTCTCATCCCATTCTTCCAATCGCACCCTTTCTTGCCATTAAATACCGTCAAGTCCGTTCGACGTCCGCTCCGCTCGCGGCTCGGCGAACTCGGATCTCGAGTTCAAGATGATTGACACGTAAGATCGAACATAATTTTAACGGCATATCCACATCTTGTTTTCTCTCCCCCATAATTTATTCTCCCTTCTCCCATAATTCGTTATTTCGTTACCACGGCAGTTACCGTCACGGTACGATAAAAGTCAGCTTTAATTGTCGTTGATAACAAGCATTTTTAAAAGTACACGCCGCTCCACGATTTTTTAGCGCTGCAAAAAAAGTCAGTCGATATTGCAGTCAGTTTAATAAAGCCAATAATAACAGCCATAATGACGCTATTAACGCGCATGGATGTTGCAAAAATGCATTAACCGTATATCGAAGCGAAAAGCCTTTGCGCGCCGTTTGCGATAAAAAAAGGTTCGCATACGCCAATCGCCGACGCAACGACAGCCTCGGTTATGGCGACTAAATTATACTCTCCTTTTTTTTCAGCCCGTCGGCGTGCGAGCGCCATTATTCGGCTCGTAGGAACGTTCGATCTGGGCTCATCGAACTCACGATACGTCAGTGGCACGCAGAGAAACGCGAAGCACCGTGGTGTCGTGGTGCGGCAAAGCGGCAGGCCGGCCTCTCATGCATATGGAGCGTTTCATTATATTAAACCCTTTCAATGTATAATTTACTTTTGCGTGAGTCATTTGAGGTACGGCCTGTGCACGGGCGACGGAGGACAGAGGGCCCTCTGCAACATCGCCGACCTAAAGATAGCACCCTGGCAGAGGCTCGATAGCGCGCGCTCGGTATACATTATCCTCACGTACGATTTTTCACGGAAGTTTTGTTTCCTTCACACCTTTATTGCGACAAGCCCATTTTGCATAGTGTCGGCCGTCGCGCGTTGCTCGTTGCGCGGCTTAGCTGGCATGCTCTGTCAATGCGCGACGTCGCGTCGCGTTTCCTCGTCGGAAGAAAACGTTTGTGGAGACGTAAAAGCACTGCCGCTAAAAACGAAGAGGTGCAATCCTTAGGATCCATCTACTGGTATCTCCAATTTTTATACGAATAAATCTGATTGGCGTCCGTGATTATACGTAGAATATATTACTCGCGTCGTTTTTTTTTAACATAATTACTTGCGTAGGACACGCCAATATTATGTAATTTTTATTGCTCTCATTATTGATTTACGATTAAATAAAGATTGATAATATTTTATACATCTGTATCTGTTAAATAAAGATAAATGCAAATTTTTTTTTAATTGTGAAACAATTTGCGCTAAATATAATAATGTGTATAAATAACATTCACATATTTAGCGAATTTATAAAGTGGGGATATTCTGAATTCTCTCACATGAATAATGAAGAGTTAAACTTAACAAATATTGTACGGCATCGGTATGAGTAATAGAAAGTTTATTTTCAACGGAAGTTTTGCTAAAGTATCTAAAAAGTTAGTTAGCTGCAGATGAAAATAATTTTATTGTGTTATCGAAATAATTGTATAGGACACTCAAGTTGCTAAAATGCTGGTTACTAGAATGTCGGAACTTTTTGCAGCGTTGCTCATCATGCTTGAGTTTCGTAATTATTTTAATATCCAATAACACTATTTTCAGATCAATATCTAGCAAAATTTTTAGTAGATATTTTAATAAAATCCGTGCAAATCGTTCTCATTGGGTCGTAGAAATTTATTGTGGTTGTTATGCGACAAAAAATTTAGCGAGTTAAATATTTATACTCGACACAACGAAATTGTATATCAGAAGCAGATTTTCAAAATGCGTTTTGTCCAAAATTTGTAATTTTTAGAAAACGAGAAAGAAAAAACTCGTACACAAGAAAATTACGCACTTTAGAAAATAACAATATGCCAATTAATAGGATAGTGAAATATTAAACAAAATTGCTAAACAATTGCTAAAAATGATAAACAAATGCATTTTGTTTGTTTTTTAGTTAAAAAACATAATGCACTTCGAAATGTCTATATTTTTTCAGCATATAAATTAATGATAAATGAAAAAATGCTTTCTGAATATCTCAACGTAGCTTATAATGTAAGTCTTTCAACACTAAACACTACGCCATCTCTCTAACTAAAAAAAATGAAATTTTGGACAAAATGCATTTTGGAATTCTGCTCTTCATCTGCTGATACTTATGTGACAGCGTTTCTCCTTAGGAGATTCATTGGATCGATGTATAATATATGTATAATTAATATTCCAGACAGTAAGTCGTCCAATCTCGCATTTACATCGCACGATTATGGCGCTAATTAACGAAAGCCTTCATTCATTATGCAAATGACTAATAACGCACGGACGAGTGCGTAATTCTCGACGTGGCGCGCACTTAAAATGTAATATAACAAAGTAAAGCGCAATTAGCAATAACGCAAAGGTATTGTTAATTAGCGGAGCGACTGCTGCCTGCTTTATTATTTAACTGCGTATCCAGTTGCCTTCCGGCTACAAAGGAACAAATAGGCGGGTTTTATCGAGTTCGTCGCGCGTAATAGGTCAGGTACGATCGCAAGAGACGAAAAAAGGACTACGACCAGTTAATACTTCGCAGCTACGCGTTTTCAAACCACGCAAAAGTCGGATTAATTCGCTAACAAGTTATCGCTTCGAAAATGTACTTTCGAAGAATTGAAAAACTTTCGAACGTGAGTTCAAAACGAAACGGTTTTTTGTTCTTACATGTTTCTATCGTTATCACATGTAAATTTCTTTTATAAATAAAGCAAATAATACATTATTAACTTAGCGAGACTAACTAACGCAATTTACATAATCTTCTTATTCAACCTTCAGAATATATCTGAATTTGTCACGATTAACATTGCATAGTACATTAAGATATTCTCCAACAATATTAAATTTATGCTTTACGTGCGAGAGATCCTCTAATTTTTCGTGTTATGCGATTTCGCTTTCGCGGTATTCCACATCGTCACGCATTTATAAACGCGTGTTGTAAATTTCACTCGAGAAATTTCGCAAAGCTGAATTCTATGATAATAATGGTAAAGATCGTCATTCTCGCATTCATGTGTTATATCTGGCGTGCAAATCGAATGAAAGTTTATTTCCATGGCGCGAAATTGTCACGTCTTTCTTTTTTTAGAAACACTCACGGTATTTGCCGCATGACGACTGACTTCTAGTTTGACGGATAAAAGTTACATTAATTTTCAGGACGTTACGTCGACGTTAAAAAATATGCGAACCGCTCTTTTTGCCCGTCAGAGTTTGGGAGCCGTATTTCGGTTCGTCTCTGACCATCGTTGGGGTCCGCTGGATGAATCGGACATTCACAGTAACACAATTAGACCAACAATCGATAGGAACTGCTAGTGATGAGTATGAATCTCTTCTTGAACCATATCTTGAGCAAAGAAAATTAAAAAAAATTCAATCTTCCTAGTTAAACATTTGATTCAATCAAAATACTTGCCTGTACTAATAACTATTATTCGCCATATATACAATTATTATTATATTAATATATACAATTATTAATGATTTATAAATTAAATTCTGCCGATGTGTGTGTGTGTGTGTGTGTGTGTGTGTGTGTGTGTGTGTGTGTGTGTGTGTGTGTGAAACTAATCTCTAAAAGAAATCTCATAAGAAGTTATCATAATCGAGATTACATCAGATTATTTTTATTTTGATATTGAATAATGAAATGATATTCTCCAAATTCTTTGAAGTGAAATTGAATTCTAAAGAGTGAAAATTGAGACAGTCTTAAAAAAGAGTAGTTCAGTTTCAATCTTTAAGAGTGAGATCTCACTCTAAAAGTTCAGAGAGTAAAAGCCTTTCACAGTTTCGTAATTCCCATATTATTAAGATAAGACAAGATAATAATTATTATTAATAAAGCCAGCAATATTAATAAGATCAACATATTCTTAAGACTGATTTCTCTGTTCAGACTCGGGTACTGTTTGAACTTTTCACTAGAATACTACCCTGACCACCTACGTCCCCACCTTCTACTCTTGTTCAGTATAGGATTTCATCTCCCATCCTCTGGCACCTCACGCTCTCTTTCCAACGAACCATCCCCTATCTCATTTGGCCTCATTGTGCCTTAGCGTCCATTGTTTTTTAAATTACGAACCCCACTTCTGTCAGGCAAAACTCGATTTCATTTTTTGTCGGTACTGTCACTTGCCTGAAACGCTTTTCGCGATCCATTCAGCGGGTTGTCTTTGCTAGGGTAGCTGAAACGTATCCAGCAGCGATAATCAACCCTCGCCGTGGAGTTACGAGCAAAGTACATCGTCGAAAAATCAACTGGCATTGATTATTCAAAAATAGAGCTTATTATGTAATCTGCGTTGCTCAATTATGTTCATTACGTATACGTTTCCTTCATTTCTAATTGGGATATGAAACAAGCGAATAATTAACACAATTATTAAAAGAAATTATACCATTAAAAGAAAATACGTATAATAGCTATATTATATTTTTTAAACTTGGTTTCATTAATCCATCTTTCACCTTCGTATTCGTTCTTGGCTGTCGGCTCTTACTCAGCGCTATACTTTTATCTTTTCACTTTTAACATCTATGTTCTATGTATAATGATACTGTAATACAAGTAATTCGCTCTGATTCCCCAATCCAAGCTTTTAAAACGCTACTCTAAATTCTAATTCCCCTGGAGGCCGCATTCTTCCGAGAAGCACACTCGAGCGTCCCATTGATAGCTGTCATCGATAACGCCCGGCATGACACTTTCACGCGCGCGCGACCCATTTGCCGGCATAAATCATTGGAAACGAAAACATATCCCCGCGGCCACGCAAATTTGCCAACACCCGACCGCAGCGCGAGTGAGAGCGAGAACGGGAGCGAGAACGGGTACGGGGACTTTCACGAGAGGCGCGCGAATGACGGAGATGATCCCGGTTGAAAGAGAGAGAACGCGCGTAAACAAACGCGAAATCATGACACGACCGCGGCCTACGTTTCGCACGCACACGGCCACCGTGGTGCGTACACGCACGTGCACGTTCACATGCTCGCGCGCGTACGGCCGACAGAGTCCGGCGGTCCGGCACGCGGGATTCAGCGGTGGCGCGACGGAGAGCGAGGGCGCGACGCGCGACGCGCGGAGAATCAGCGAGGAAGCGAGAGAAACTCATCGTGCGGGACAGAGGTGGCGAGAGAGGGAGAGAGAGAGAGGGAGAGAGAGAACGGACCAGAGGCGAGGTGTTCTAGCGTGGATGACTCGTCATTGCCGTGGGGCGCGCGTGCCGCGCAACCATACAGCGTGCACGCGCGTGTACACGCGGACGCACGCGTATGCGGCGCGAGCCGGCACCAGCGAGGCGCTATCCGCTCGGTATGCCGTGTCCACTGGGTGACCTGGAAATGTGTGTCATGAAGAACGCGCGAATCATTGCGGGCCATTCATTCGATACGTGAGAGATGATGCGCGCCACCTGCGAGTCTCGCCTCCGAGACGCGCTTTTCAGATTGTTATCTGCTACAGGCATCGAATGGATCGAATTTTTACCAAGATACAAATTATTCGGAGCTGTCTCACTTGATAATTCCTCACGTTAATTGACTAAATGATATGCACAAGTTAAAGGAATCGCAACAATCGCAGAGACAATAAACTTTTAACGTATATTTAAATGATACTTGTATATCTTTCATTCTATGGATTCCTTTTTTTTTTCTTTTTAAGAATCTACATCAACGTGGCAAAAAAAATTCAATGACATTCAAGTATACATAATTTTTAAATAGAATGAATTACTTTATGAACGGGGCGTGAACTAAGGTTGTTTATATTTATGATGCTGCATAGGATCCGTAATGCTTCGATGTTGTAGCTACTGTCAGGGCTACTGTTAACTACAGTTCATATATTTAGACAAACGCGTTACCCCTGTAATAATAAACTGCATTTCATCATCGTGACCCCTTTCGAGCCTATACTTGATTTTGCGCCCCGTTTTAATGGCCTTGTCACCAAAGTACGATATAGGTACCATGTCCCTCCATCATCATTTCCGGTAAACGGGGGTCCATCGCGCCGCGGACGCGAAATCATTTGGCGACAACATTTCGAGAACACCCGGTGGATTCACGCGGCCGTATGCGTGCACTCACACGACCGCGACGACGCTCTCTGGCAGTCATCGCCCACACCAGCACCACTCAATTACTCGCGGCACGCTGTGGAATCATTTACCCAATCATTTAGTTACATCAACGCAACGCAACGCGACTGGTCCGCCACACGGTCAGTTTCGCGGGCTAGCAGCCGGCCGTTTCGGCACGGTAGGGGGAGGGGGGCTGAGGGGGTTCTTTGATAATGGGGGTTGGGGGCGGCGTGGCACACGAGGGGGGAGGGGTCGCATGCAGCGGCTATTGTATTTCGCCACGCGGGACCCGGTGTGTATCGTTACCCTGTTGATTTCGCGTTATATCGTTATGATGACGATATAATAGCCCCTGGCGATGCTCAGCGAGTAGATTTACTTTGATATGACATAGCGGCACGCTCGCGGATATGCGAGGGCTCGCATATTTTTACACTTCGAGGAACGTGCGTGTGACTTCCATTACTGCGAATCGCATTAACAAGGAGGCTTCCCTTTCACTTGGCGTTTCACGCTAATCACGCGAACGATGCGTAAGATATGTAAGATGCGCGAAATGCGAAAAGTCATGAAATGTCATTATAATTAAAAGAGACTGCAGTTTAAAAATGACAAATTTGCCGCTATTGTTAATGAACCTTGTTACATTGGGAACAGCGTATATCGGATTATTATTGGTTTCAGCTTATGTTGTAGCGACAAAACGATTATGTTTGCTTTCGTGTGATATCATGCACCTAATTAAATCCGATATTTGTTTATTTCGGTATTGAGAAACTATCTAACTATCTGACAAAAGATATATTACCTATCTCGTGCGCCTAATACTCTTAAATATGTAATACTATATATATATCCATAAATCAGACAAATAAATGTGAGAGGAGACGGTGGGGGCACGGAAGCCGTGTCCACGGATTTCCAGAACTGTATGATATCATCTAACTCGAAATATCCATAAACCAAAGCTACAGCCGTACCGTAACCGCGGGGCTTGAAGCAGCAACAATGTATTCGGCATTCTCTCTCACCGGCAGGAAAGCGCCGGTACTACAAAAAAATAAGTATCGCCAAATTTTTACCGTGCAATACCGTCGCAACGTGCAAAAACAAAGAGCTCGGAGGAAGATTCAATCGCGGCATTCAAGAAGGCAAAATAAAATTACGTGACATGCCGGCACAACAAAGTGTAGCATCAGCGGTTGTTCCATCACGCCGGGCCAATCGTAGCAAACTTCCATCCCCCGGTAAAGTCCGGATACATTCTCGAAAAGAGGAAAAAAATCCATCGGGGGCGTGGGTGGGGCCGGGTGCGGGTGGTATATTGCAGATCAATACAATTGCACGTTAGTGCTAATAAATAATAGGCGGTGGGAGCAGAAAAAAGCGCGCAATGCAGCAACGAACACAACACACAAATAATACGCAATACATCAACCACGCCGGTAGGTAGGTACGTACGTGCCTTCCTCTCACTCCCACCCGCACGTTCCGTCTCCCTCTTGCCTCCACCTACCGCCAGTCCCCTTTTTTTCTGCCCCGCACCTATAACCGTGCAAGCACCACCCCCGGGGCACCGCCATTTCCGGACAAATAAACTCTAGTCGACGTAATTTTTACGCCGGGCGCCAAACGCGACGAAAAGCGGGGACCGCGAACGGCATTCGGCGGGAACAATGTGAAATTCTGCCTCGACCGTCTTTCCATCCAGCGACTCTGCCAATCGACCTGTACATTTTCGAGAATACTATATGTAGATGTAGATACTCCTACATGTAAGATGTGATGCAACGTAAAGAAAATTTTTTCTGAAATTTTTTTCTATTAGATTGAATAATTACCAGACTGTATAACCGTTTCTTTTTAATACAGTTAAACTAAATTTTTATCATGTTATCTGTGATTTTTAAAATACAAATAATATCTATATAATTTCTACAATAACGTTAGTTAGGAATTGACTTCTCTGAAACATTGATTTAAAAAAAATTCAATTTTGATATTTTCAAGCAAATCAGTAGTATCTCAGATCATTTCGAAAGATATATCTTGTATCTTTCGAGTCTAGACAGTTTGTTAGGATTAAAGGGTATAAAG
>Ga0157364_1007809_pt1 | contig 11087 bp, 4 predicted proteins | sample AttsexASBM2_FD_111476 | JGI IMG/M metagenome (GOLD analysis project Ga0157364, IMG submission 111476) | Fungus gardens microbial communities from leaf cutter ant in Ribeirão Preto, State of São Paulo, Brazil - Atta sexdens ASBM2 | ecosystem: Host-associated > Fungi > Mycelium > Unclassified ... | reverse complement strand
TTAAATAAGACAAGTATTAAACCTAGATATAAATAAGCTTTGATGTCAAGCTTTGAGGTCAAGTGCGACTTGCGTAGAAGTCGTTCTATGTATATAATAAAGAAATAACAAATTGGTATTGCAGTAAGAATCAATTTTGATCGTAGTTAAGATGAAAAGTTACACTCGTTAAGAATCGCAATTTCCCAACCGTGCTGGCCAACGGCTACATCATTGCGACAATTTGAGGCGAATGCAAGTGAATTATCGTCAAGGCTTGCACAGATGAGAGTAGGCAGTAGCTTTATGATCGAGGCTTGATCGAGATAACGGGGCTTAACGTACCAAAGGCGTTTCGTCCAACACGATGCGCTTAAAGTGGAGCTCAAGGACTGCTGCCTATATAAGGGCTCGCTCTTTACTACGTCGGATTTCGATACCAGCGTCGATTAGATCTCTTCTTTAGCTCGTTCGAACGTTTAGCCCGTCGAAAGATTAGAGTCACTTTTTAGTGGGAAAAGATGTTAATCCGATCGATTCGACGGTGAATAGTCGTAGTTGGGAAGCGATACGCTAATTACACGATACATTTGCGTACACTTGCCTGCACCCGGCCATCTGTATACATTATCTCGTTAAACCGCACGATCTCGTTAACCTACTATCTGTTAAGTCGACTGAGAAAATTATAACATGTGTTAACTTGCGCGCCCAATTTGCATTTTATAAAACGCATTTCTTCGAAATAGGTGCAAAGAATACTCTGCCGCCTACACCTACGAAATCAGTTTCTCTCTCTCAGGGATAATGATAGTATCGGCGAAATGAATTTCGGGTATAAGTCATCGTAGATCGTGATCGTTCGTTCAGGATAAACGGAAGCCAGACAACGTGGCATCGTGGTCGACCTTTTGGTCGGAGACCTTAAGAGTTGGGAGCGGCTCAGTGATGAAACTGATCGTAGAGGCCACTTGTTCTGCTATCTTTTGGAGCCTCTCTGACGTCGTTACCGCCTAGTATCATTCTGATACAAGATATTGAATAAAATAGCTGGTATGATATAAGAAGATTTATAAAAGTATTTACTTGTCTAGTTCCTGTTGGAAAAATTATGTGCAGAAAGAACAATATACATAAAAAATAAACATAAAAAATATTTTTTTCTGCATTCCTTGCTCGTGATTTATATTTACGTTGACTTGTATGTGACTGAAAAGACAAAATGAAAGGATAAAATTAAAGAATGGATTTTAATTCTCATCTGGAAAAGAAAAAATAATAAAATTAATATTAATAGAAAATAACTCGCGGCAGACATTTGGCGTGAACTAATTTTCAGGTCGATATATACGAACGTTATTCGCAGTCTCTAAATGAACTTGTCCGAACGGAAGGGTGCTGGAGGTATTTATGTGCGGCGGTTGCTTGTGCCGCACGAAAGCCGCAAGGTCGTGCCGCATTAATAAAACAAACACAATGTACAACGCAATTCTGCATACAAGTAGGCTGTCCGTCCCCGAGGCGATGGTTTCCACGTACGATCGACAGGTACTATCTCGAAGTCCAATGGATACCGAGTAAGTCGCTTCAGTATCTCTATCTCTCCGGCTTCCTCAGTTCCCTCCTTTCGGACACGTCGCCGTTTCACAATGGATTTTCGTGCAGTCCAATCTCTTCGAGATCGTTTCACGATAGGGTCGATAGTAGCGCGGATTTTAACGCTGTTCCAGATAGCGACGCTTCCATTTCGATGCTCCGTGATGGAATTGTAAGGAAGAATTGAGAAGAATACAAGTGTCGATTGAAAAACACAAAGAGATGCATAATAATATAACTCAAATATAACAAAGCATTTTTATTATCTTAAAAAATAATTGAGTAGAGAGAGATATTAGCCGCAGAAGAGTTAATACAAATAAAAACTTGACACGCATCCTTATTATTTCAAGATGATACGTTCTTTTTTTTTATAAAATCGCAAAGAACATCAATACAATATTAAATATTAGTTTCAGTTCTCATAAACTTCTATTTCCTCCAAAAAGATGATACACTTTTCCGCGCGTCTAGTAATTTAAATATTTATATATTTAAAAAAATGTATAATTATTTAAATTACTAACTTTAAATTTTAATAAAAATGTTTTGTTTGAATAGTACAAATTATACATTTACTCATGATAAAAAAATATTTATTAAATTAAAAAAATAATAGTTAAACCACAAATTTGTATAAAAAATATATATATTTAAATTTAAAAATATATATTTAAATTTTAGTAAATATTCAGCTTATACTATTCAAATAAATATTATAATTTAATACATTTTTTTCTCATCGTAGAAGTCGATCACTTTTTGAATTGCGTTAATCTAAAGCATAGCATTGCCGCGACGCAGCGGATATTTAGGAAGCTGCATTCAGGAAGTGTCTTCATCTCCGATTGCGCATCTCGTTAATGTGATTGCGATTAAGCCCAATGTCTTCAGGATCCTCTTATGGCTCACACCACGTTATTATCCAATGCATTTGTAATGGGCACGCTCTCGCTCTTTGCTCTCGCCAGCCAGGTATCTCTAATGAATAGCTCGGTGAGAACACGAGACATTCATGAGACGCGTAGAAACGCATAAAGCCTCTCTAGTCATCCCTTCCAGTCTTCTTTCTACCGCTCTATCTCCGTCTTCACTCTCTAGCGTGCTAGGCATTATACACGCATTATACACGAGTGGTGAGGAATAGTTCTTTCGTTACGATAAATTTGTCTCACCCTCAACTAGAGGTGCACCTAGAGGTGTCCGTTTAATCTTCGTCATATTCAACTTCGTAAAGAAAGACATTAAAATAGAATGAACGTTAACCAGATTTAATTTTCATTTCAATTAATAAATTAATCACCACAAGAGATTCGAATTGTTAAGTTTCAATTAATAGGTTTCAGTTTGTAGTTTCAATTAATAGGTTTATTTGAAATCGTTTTTGTCTTCCAAGATGTTAAAATATTAAAATATTGCATAGAATTTTGAGATACGTGCAAATCTTTTAAAAGAGAAAACAAGGATAACAGAAACTTTACGAAATTGCACGGCTAGAACGACGTGACATCGGTCTGCTTGGTAATTTTCTTGGATATCTACAGCGATCTGGTTCTGTCGATGATGTAACGACAGCTCGAAATGTCGTCGGCCTTCCAGGCATTCGTTCCCTCCAGTCTCCCGCGGAATCCGAAGATCGAGTCTTTCCCTTCGCTCCTGCGTCCCTGGCACGTTTCCTCATCAACGTTTCGTAAGTTCGGACTGTGCTATGTCCTCTTCTTCGCATTTCGCACATCTCAAAGTCACCCCGATAGTTACTGGCGAATCAGTTCTTCGAAATCGGCTCATTTTCATCAAGAATTCCGATAAGTTATTGGCATTGATTTAATCTTTAATACCAAATAATTATATAATTCTCGATTAAGATCATTATTTGAAATTAATTTAAATATTAAACGATCATCATTTGTCTCTGTTAACTTGAATCTTATTATTTAGGTAAAATATTTCTATTATTACAATAGAGTACACCGAAATGACGATTTTGCTAAAATATTTAAAAATTTAATTAGATACACATTTAAAAATAATTTAATCAGATCATTAAAATAATTATGTAAGCTAAACTAATCGCTAGAATATCAAAATTATTTTCGACGTTATTCATCATGTCTGAGTTATCTACATAATTATTTTAGATGGATCAACAAAATTATTTTCAGATTCAATTAAAGTTTTAGATATTTAACAAAATTGTTCTTTTCGTGTATTTTTTAAATTACAGATGCAGCGTTTAATGCAGAGCTGTCACAGTAATCGTGGCATTCGATTGTTAGATTAGTGCATCATTGACATTGGATGTGTTAATATATATGCTTTATGAGATTTTGACTGACGCGACGATTGTTTCGCGACGGAATCGAGCGTGACCGAATGGACGCTCGTTAAGGTCTCTCGTGGACACCGATGACGTCGTTCGATGAATGTTGCGACACGTAACGGCCGCCGCTACAGCTTGCACCGTGTGGTAGACATCCTTGACTGCCCGTTTACACCGTGACAAAACTTGCATCGTTTAAAACGTTACACGTATCCGTCCACGATAGTCGTTTTTATTGCTTATCCCTAACTTTTATGGCACAACCACCGGTTTTCACGAAATCGCGTCATTTTGCGTGCGCGAGATGTCCGATTTCGAAGTTGTAATTCACCGCAGGAATGATGTCAAATAAATATCACTCAAATAAATATTGTATCAGCAATTATCTCCACTGTATACTTTTTCATTCATACATCGCATTTACGCACTTTTAAAATTCATCGATTCCCGATTAACTGCTACTGAGTCGGTTAACATGAATGACTGATTCTCCTCAGTTTACAATTCTACATGAGATGAACAAAGAAAAGAAATTAATCACCGATTAGATTGCTAATTTACGTCGCTGCACTGTCCCTGAACACGACGATAGCGAGAGCTTCTTGAAGTCCGATCCATGCGTACCGATGACGTAGTCAGATGGAAGTTGCGACACGAAGCGGACAGGATGGCGGCCATCCTTGAGTACTCGTAGCTCATTCCAACCACGGTAAAACGGTCTCCATATGAGAGATGCATACACCCGGTATCGTGTAACTTGACTTTATTGCATCGTTGCGACCGGGTCGTCCAATTGTCAATAGCATTATTGGATAAGTTATTTGTTCTAATTGTAATAGAAAAAAACATTCTCGCGCAGCTGTTTTCTTGTCCACGTTTCAGGATCGCTAATAGAACCATTCTTTTGCGCTTGACGGCGAAATTTTTCACGATTCCGTCCCGAGTTCGAATCTCATTCGATGCGAGTCTTGGAGCGCCATTTGAATTTGGAACGGAAATGGCGTTCGCAAAAGTAGGGCTCAGACGGCTCTAGAGAGCTATTTTAATTCCTTCCTATGATTGGGATTCTTCACGGGTCTCCAGAGGTCACCCCATTCGGATTCACATTCTTCGACGATCGTCAGAATGAACTAAACTTTTCGACCAGCGGGAGCGTAAAATTAGTGGAATCTTACCGGAGGTTGTAAATCTCGCATGAAAGCCGATCTTGTTGACCCTGATTGGACCAATGACAGAGATAGAGGACTAGTGGATCACTATCTATCTCTGCTTATTTAATTCTCTAGGAACGTGTAACGGCGATAGAAATTATTAGCCGGTTATCGTCTTCATATATCCAAAATGGATCGCGTAACGTTATCTTGAGACGATTATTTAAGATTATCGAGTTACAAGATAAATCCATAAGATAAATCTCCTTTAATGATAGAAAAAAATTATTAATGGCGAGCAATCGCTTAAAACTTGCAGGTTAATTAAAATAATCGTGACAACGGAATATGACGCCGCAATATTTCTTAATAATTAGTAGCCAGTTTTTTAACGATTTCACAATAACTGTTAAATAAACGATTATGACATTTAATTTAATAATTAGATTTATAATTATTTTGTAGGTTATTAAGTCCACGCATCATCGCGAGATGTTCAGTGTCATCAACGTTTATCTTCGTGTCACAGAGCTCTTCTGATTGAGTCTACTTAGGTGCTATGCTTAGCGCGCGCGATCCTCAATTTACTATTCAAACACCGATTCTCGCCGCCTCGGAAATCGCAGGAACTCGTCTCGGTGTAAACAAGAGAATAATGACGAGATGAGTCAGACGAAGAATAGAAAATTCTTCGAAGCAAAGGGTGTCTATCAAGTAACTGATCCTGAAAATGGACATAGCGCTCATCGTTGGATACTCATCATTTTTCTTTGACAGATTCGAGAATATCGTTTGATCATAGAAAATAGCATACTGGAAGCGGCACGTTGCGAGACGTAGATAGGTCATTTATATAGTCAATTCTTATATTTAAGACTGTCTTAAGGTGTCATGAACTAATCAGAGAGCGTCTTAAGATTACTTAAGACGGTCTTAAAATAAGAATAGACCATATATACAAATACCATCCTAAGACCTCTAATCTTCCCTTTGGAAGATTTTAATAAATTGGTTTGCGCAAAATGGATTAAACTGGCGCATCTCCCAAATGAAGAAAAAACGAAGTCATTTTGTCTCTCTCTCTCTCTCTCTCTCTCTCTCTCTCTCTCTCTTTCTTCTCCCTTCTCTCACATCGATTAGAACCAACGTCGCGAACATGCCGAGGTCTCGCGATGACAAAGTGAGCGTTGGGTGCGCCGCGCAATCCGTAAAACGCACACGCATGTACGGTCCACCTGTGAGTAATTCATGTATCAGCGCACGCACACATCATCGACGACGATCTAACCGCTCACTTCGGTATGCTTCATTTCTTCTCGCGTTTCGTATCTCAGTAGCCATGTAGCTTCTGCGTGCTCGCGCGGCATAAAAATTGATAAATCACTCGCTCGTCAGGCAAAGGTTCTTCATAAGTCTCAATAAAAAAATAATTTAACTTCTGTTCCTTTTTTTTTAAATAAAAAGCAGATTAAAAAAAAATATTATTTTAATTTTTACTTAACATTGTTATTTCATTATTATTTTTATTATTTTCATTTTTAGTTTTTGCAAAATAATAATGCTATTGTTTTATAAAAAAAAATAATGAAATTTTCAAAGAGATTAAAAGTTGGACTTTATCGGTTTTTAATTTATGAAGTAATTTTTTCAACAATTTTTTGAAGTAATGTACATTATGATGAATGCGATAGGAACGAACATGCTCACTTTCATATTATGTCAACGATTTGGCCTTGGCATACGCAGGAAAAGGTTGAGAAACATTGCTGTACGCGACGAACATGCGTGCAGCAACATTCAACCGTGGAGATATCTGTAAAATGTCTATGTGTTACTGGTATTATTATAGCGATATCTGTCTACAGATCTCAAGGTTCGAGTATTTAAATATAAACTAATATTTTTAAAGGAATAAACATTAATGTCAATTAATGGATAATAGTGCGATAAATGCCAACAATTTAAATGTTACGAGTAAAAGTATTACGAAATATTACTTTGTCAGTTGCAATTAACGTGATCTGTGTCTGTCAGTAAATGGAACATCATAAGATTTAATAGCAGTTTTGGCACAGAATTTTTAATAATTTTAAATTTTTTGTAATTTTAATTTTATTAAAATTTAAAAAAAAAATTGTGAGAAATTATTTATCGCGACAATCTTTCAAAAATTCCATCTTCTTGTCGGGTTTATTTACGAGTTGCGGAAAGTAGTCATCAGCAAGATATGCAGATCGTATGATAATTATGTCGTAAGATAGTCGCACGTGTGTATTACATCCTGAGGAGAAGAGGTGAAGAAAAAGATCGTGATGTGTGAAAAAAAATGGTAGATTTTTAGTTAATGTTCACGCTCTCTGACGTAGAAACCTCTATATATGCAGCTGAGAAGGTCACGAAAACAATTGTCCAATAAAAAAAGTATATATTCATAAAAAAAATTTCGGCCTTAACTTGTCTTTTACTGTTGTATAACCGAGACATAAATCGTTGCACTTTGAACATCATAACCAATTATGCGCACTTCGATTGAGTCGACTTAAAGGACAGAAGAATCTATACGTGTATCTTACATTGCAGTTAAAGTTAGAAACTCTCTAATAACAGTCTAGATTTGAGACAGCCAGGTTTGATTAGTTCGCCAAGTTTCGTCAACTCTCGAAAGAGCGAAAGAGATAAAAAAAGAAATAAGAAAAAACATAAAAAAAGAGGAAGGGAAAAAGAGTTAGTATATATATCCTTCTCTTTTGCATGATATTGACAAAACCGCGTGTCCAGACACTAATTAGTGGATCTCTATTTAAAGTGAAAGCTAGCAAGTAAAGAAAGTCTGTGGTTAAACACAAATTGTTGGATCTGTACGAAAAGAATTATTTTGCTAAAATATCTAGAAATTTAGATAAATTTGAAAATAATTTTCTTGCACTATCAAAATAATTATGTAAGACGTTCATAACTGATTGCAGAATGTCAAAACTTTTTGTAGCATTGTTCATTATGCTTGAGATTTCTACATAATTACTTTGATTGTCCAAATTATTTTCAAATTTATATCTGACTAAAATTTTTAGATACTTCTAGCAAAATCATTTTTTCCATGTAAGACGGTTCATGCAAGACAAATAACGACTTCAGGATTATTCTATTTTACCAATGTAATGAAGATTTCTTTAACGTAATCGAATGTAGCATTAACATTACGGCGCGAGCGGTACATAAAATTACGTCTTTCTCCGCGTGTACACTGTAAACTAATGATTAGGTGCTTATTTACTGGCGAGACGCCGGTAATAAGCGGCAATAAGTTAGAGCGCAATAACTTGAAAGGACGAGCAGTACGAAACCGATCGTTGTGCGTGTCATCGCCTCCTTTACGAGTCTGCGGGTGTTGCTACTTAATAATATTTAGTGAGCCATTATTACGCGGTTGGAGCCCGCGTTATGCCGGCGAAATGTGGTACATCTCTGGCGCAATTCCTACGTAACGTCGCGATATGTTATGCGTCGTCAAACTGGTTTATTTACGTATCCCGACGTCTTTAGCGCTCGAAAGGAACAGAGAGAAAGGAAGAAGGAGAACGAAAAGAAATATTTCACGAAACAGGAAGGGCAACCAGACCAGATCTGTATACCGGATTTTCCGGTATATCTAGACGCAATTGAAAGTTACGACAGATACGTACATGTGACATACGTGTCATCCCTGACTTTCCGTGATCTTTTTCGCGGAATTGAGCGGGTCTTGTACGCAGTGTACAATTCGTGCTGTTCCAACGAAGGTCAGGTGTCAACGGACATGAAATAGTCGCGACCTCGGTTCTACGAACTACGCTTCTCGGGATTGCATGTGGTAAGATCGTTTACGACACGCGGACGTAATGCCTCGCGAATAATGAATCCTTCGAAACGGAGTTCCAGTTTCTGGAAGATATTAGATTGTGAGGAAAACGATGGTAGATCGCGATTTCCAGGGACCTGAATTTCGCGGGTCAGCTGTGGTTTCCGCTCGGACGGCGCCTCATGCTTTCTTCCTTTTCAGGTCAGATATACATCAGGCAGATCCCTCATTCGCAGCCTAAATCACGGGATTACCTATTTGTTTTCTCGTGCAATTAGCGCTGTTGTACGCGAAGATAATAACCGTTTCCGCGAACAGTATCATCCACGTTCTACTTACAGCTTAGCAAGCTGGAGAAGAAAAGGCGATGCGATCATTGGAGATTCACCAAGGCAGTCGAGATCATCGTCGACAGCATCGTCTCTCGCGAGCGTGACAACACGCGTGTGACTCTCATTTCGAAAACGCGAACGATCCTCCGTCGTACTTCTAACCGTGGCCGGCAGTCGGCCATGGCCGCTGGCCAGAGCAGCTTAATCGGTAGATTAATTATTTATGAGGCGTGTTTCATTCATTCATTAAAGTTCCCCGAAGCCTCCGCGAGAGATCATTATGACGTGATAATGTCTTAATTAACAGCGTTTAATGAATCCCTATCGCAGGATCACTTCGCTTTATAATGCGAGCGCGCGACCGCGTGGCTGGTCTCTAAACGGCGAATTAACCCACGGTTAATAAACGGACCAAGGGAAAGAAGCGCGTGCTCCTGGAATACACGCCGCGACATACAGAGCAATCGTGCGATCTGCCTGCCTCGCCGTGGTTGACCATTTTTGCCGGTCCACATGTCGGGGATGGCGCCAATTAACCCGCACACGGAGGACATTTGACGTTCAGTAATCGCGAGAAATTCTCGCGACCTTAAGTAAGCCCGATAAGATAGGCCTGGTATGTGGTTAGGGCAGTCACTAGCTGACTCCTAATTAATTTAAAAGCCCAACCGCGAACGCGAATTCCTTGCGTGATAAATCGTTTTTTGATAGCGTCGAGAGGAGAAGAACTAGTTCCGGATGCGCTTTCGATAAAAATATGATCATTTTATCACAAGAACATTATACGTATAAAATATACTATTCTTAATTATGTTTTTAATATAATATAAATGATATAATCTTGTTTCTTTATTGCTACTTTCAATTATTATAGATATTATTTATATAGTTCTTCATATTTATTTTAATACATGACATATTGAACTTGTTTTTATTATGTATCTAGTTTCAAGATTATGTTTAGATCATAAATATATCGATATGTAGCAGAAACCCGTTTCTCTGGAAAAGTATCATCGTCGTAGTTGGGCACCTCGTGACTACCCGACACTACTCGAGTTTCTTCGTATGTAACTCGTATTAATTATTTTGACACGCCAGGCCCATGTTTGTAGTTACTTCGCAAGCTACTCACAGCGATAATTAATAGCGTCAGACGCGAATGAAATCATCGTAATGCGCCGTGACTGATTGCGTTAGGGTTACCGTGTATCAAGCCTTCTCAGTTGAAGGCATCACAACCGGAGGAATGCAAGATTAATACTGCTTGCTCACGATTCTCGGCGCTACAAGACTTTGCTAACATCTATAATATGCCAAGCGCACTAATTACGATAAAAAATGTCCAGGATAAACTGATCATCGGAAAATTGATCTACTTTACGAGATGTTTCATTTAAACTTGTCGCAAAAATTACATTAAGATTTCAACAATAATATAGATTATATAGAGAACAAGATAGACAGATATAAATATATTATAAAATAATAAATTTAATTAAATCATAAAATTAAAGAAAAATTCGATCACAAGAGAATTAGATTAATTTATTTCTATGAATTATATTCAGTATTGTCATATTTTTATAAAATCAATTAAATAAGTTTTACATAATTAATAATATGATCTTAATATTTTTTGAAAAATAATCACATCTAGATTTAAATTTCTATTCAATCGCAATATTGTACGTTTATACTGAAAGAACAAGAAGAATAGAAAAGAACATAAGAATTGAAGTTTAGCTAGATTTAAAAATTTTCTTCTGGATTATCAAAATAATGTAAAACGTTCAAGCTAGTTATTTGCAGCATTGCTTATCACGTTTGAGTTTCCTACATAATTATTTTGATAATCCAACAAAATTACC
>Ga0157364_1007808_pt1 | contig 11087 bp, 15 predicted proteins | sample AttsexASBM2_FD_111476 | JGI IMG/M metagenome (GOLD analysis project Ga0157364, IMG submission 111476) | Fungus gardens microbial communities from leaf cutter ant in Ribeirão Preto, State of São Paulo, Brazil - Atta sexdens ASBM2 | ecosystem: Host-associated > Fungi > Mycelium > Unclassified ... | reverse complement strand
TCATGTCCTACTCAAGGCCACCATGTGTACTCCAGGTGCCCTGACGTCATCTTCCAGACCCTTCCATCAAGTTCTAGGCTTATGACGTCACATCATGTGACCTGTCATGTGACTTCCTTGTCATGTGCCTTCTTCATCATCCTAAAAGAAAAAGAAAAAGAAAAAGAAATATAAAATCAAAAGAAAAATAGATAAAAGAAAAATAAAATGTTAGGTCCAAAGCATTCCATAACAACTCATCACTTTATCATCTTTCTTCCAATTTTCTAATTCTCTTTGTCCTCTATCTACGTATCTTTTTATGTCTTCTTATGTCTTCCTTAGTGTTACTCCCACTTCTTCTTGTACTTTCTTCATCCTCTTCACAAATTCTGTTACTTTCTCTACTTTTCTCTTCCTCTTAATATCAGCCCCCATTCTTAACTCTCTTCTGTAATTTGCTATGAAAGGTGAAACCTTTATTCACCACAAACTCTACTATCACTAAATACTCTGGCCAATCTCTCTATCTATACTCTGTGAAAAATCTCAAGTATTGTTCCAACTCTTAGTTCATCTATTCCATTTACCCATCCATCTATGGGTGGAATGCTGTTGATAATCTCATCTCTACTCCTAACATCCCATTCAACTCCTTCATCAATTCTGCCACAAACTGAGATCCTCTATCTGATATGACACTTTCTTGTAATCTGTACAGCTTCTACATATTATCCCTAAACAGTCTTGCTAATCTCTCTACCAATATTCCTTCTGTAGTTGTCACAAAATGTGCTATTTTTGACAACCTATTGCATACTACTAATATTGTGTCTTTTCCTACTACCAACAGTAACTTTGTGATAAAGTCCCCTATCAAGTAAATCAACAGCTTCTCTAGTATCTCATTTGTTATCAATTTTCCTACTATTCTATTTTTTATCTTCTGACACATATCATATCCTTCTACATATTTCTCTACATCTTTCATTACTCCCAGCCACCAACTCCATCATCTTCCATCTTTCTTCATGTCCTGCTACCAGCACATCATGATGTAACTGGATAATTTCTATCCTCAACTCCTTATCCTTCAGTACATAAACCTTTCCTTCTTTCAATATTAAATCCCCTTTTATCTCCCACTTGTCTTCCCTCAAATTCCTTACTCCTGCCTTCTTCATCTCTTTTACTATTTTTATTACTTCTTCATCTTTCTCTCTTGCTCTTTTTATCTTTTCTTTTATAACCTCTTCTGGTCCTTCTACCACTACTTCTATCATTTCTTGTATCCATTCTTCTTTTATTAACTTTTGATTTTCATTATCATTCTCCATTCCAATCTTCAAATCCAGTCTCTTACATAATCCATCTGCCTTCCCCATTATTTCTGGAACATGTTTTAAAGTAAAATCAAATCTTGATAGATATATTGCTCAATGGGCTTGTCATCAATTCAACTTCTGCACTTTCATGAAATATTCCAAATTTTTATAGTCTGTTCAGACCTTAAACTTGTACTTTGCACCTTCCAACAAATACCTCCAGTTTTCCAATTCTCTAATCACCACCAACATCTTCTTATTATATATTTCATAATTTCTCTTTGTCTTGTTGAGAGATTTTGAGAGGTAGGCCACCAGCCTCCACTTTCCATCACTATATTCCATCAATAACACTTCTCCTGTTGTATAATCTAACACATCTATCTCCATTCTTATCTTCCTATCTAAGTCTGGTGCCACTAAGATTAGTTCTATTGTGAATCTTTTCTTTAGTATCTCAAAATGACTTTTCCTGCATAAATCCCTATTCCCACTTCTGCTTCTTCCTTGCCAACTTGTGCAATGGCCTTGCTATCTTTGCAAATCTTTTCACAAATATTCTATAATAATTTGCCAGTCCTAGAAACTTCTGTATATTCTTAACTGATTTAGAGACTGGCCAATCTAACACTATCTTCACTTTTTTTCCCTCCATCTTTATTCTCTCTGGTCCAATCACTACTTCTAAAAAGTCTATCTCTCTTACTTTCCACTTGCACTTCTCTAGCTTCACATACAAATCATTTTCTTCTAGCCTCCTCAATATTTTTGCTACTAACTCATTATGTTCTTCTTCTGTTTCTATCCCCACTATTATATCATTTATAAAACTTTCCACCTTTCCCATATTTATCAAGTCTCTTAACAACTTGTTCATCATAGTCTGAAATATGGCTAGTAAATTTGTCAAACCAAAAAACATAACTGTAGGCTCAAATGACCCTTCTGACATTGTAAAAGCCACTTTCCACTCATCTCCCTCCTTTATCCTTACATTATTGTAGCCTCATCTCAAATCCATCTTTGTAAATATTTTCCTAGTCCTAATATTTTCAATCACATCTGAAATCAGTGGTAATAGGGTAGTTGTTTTTTACTGTCCACTCATTGAGATATTGATAGTCTTATACTATTCTTTTATTTCCATCCTTCTTTCTCACAAAAAACACTGGTGCTATTTGAGATAATTTTGAGGGCCTAATATACCCTTTTCTCAATTGTTCTAATATAAACTCATATATCTCTTCTCTTTCTTCTCTCGACAATGGATATACCTTCCCTTTCTTCAGTACAAATCTTTCCTTCAAATCTATCACATGATCTCATGTCTTTCTTATTGGTACTCACTTGCTTTGCTTTTTCCTAAAAACCTTGATCCATCTGTGGAATCATTCTGATACTAATTTCTTTACTTTCTCTTCTGATCTTGCTGCTTCTTCTTTCTCATCTTATATTTCCCAGTCCTCTGCTACTTCCTTTACATCTATTTTTTCCCTTCTTTTTGTCTTTTTCTTTTTTCACTTCTCTTTCTTCTTGCTTTTTTTCTTCTTCCTCTTTCTTCTCTTCTTCTTTTTATTTTTGCCATCCTGATTTTCCTTGCTTCAGTCTCTACTGTTTTCTACACTCTTCCAGACACCTTGTCATCTTCATCTCTTCTATCTTTCAATGAATCTCAGGATTGTGGTGAGCAAGCCATAGCATTCCCAAGATTATGCTCTACTTCTGCCCTCCAATCATATTTATTTGCATCCTCTCCCTATATCCTTGATAATAAATATTGACCTCCACAATGTTTTCTATTAGCCCCTCCTTGTTTAAAGTTCCATTCACATTATTACTAGAATCTAATCAAGGACTATTAGATTACTGTTTCCATTTAAATTACTATTGTCCTATCCATTTCCTCTCTTAATCATCCTCCTTTCTCTGTTGTTCCCATTTCCATATTCCAGTCTTCTTTCTTTTCCAATTCTGTTTCTTTGATTTCTACAGTATCTTGCTATGTGTTTGAACTTCCCACAGTTATAACAATTCTGATTCTCATGATCCACCTCTATGACATATAGGTTATGTAATGCAAACCTTGTCCATTGATTTAGACATACCACAACCATGTTCATCCTCTTTACTCTCTCTATTGAAACAGGTCCTACTGACACCTGCTATTGAGGAACTTCTTGTTTCCTCAGCCAAACTTGAGATAGTGACATCTGTTGCCATTGTGCTTCTTAATTGTTCTATCTAGGAGCTTGAGCCCTGCTGTCTCTCCTTTCCTTTATCCTTTTCTTGTCTTACCTACTTTTCCTCTAGCTTCTATCCAAGTTTATCACCCTTTCATACCATTGTTCAATGGAGCTGAATTGGTATTTTGACTCCATGAATCTTTACTGTATGGTTCTGTTCATGCCCCTCTTAAATTCTTCTACTAAAAGTCATCTGTTGTATCCACTGCCTCTTGCTACTCTTCTGAATTCCTGAACAAACTTTTCTATCATCTTCTCTTCTTGCTCTAGTCTTTTCAATTCTACTACTTTATTTGCCTCTTCATCTCTCCCCTCTGAATTTTTCTTTCAAGTCTGACAAAAACTTCTCTACTACTTCATAATTCAATAATCCTATTTCTAAATTCTCCATAACATTTTCTTTCTACACATCAGCTAATCCTCTCTGTACATATAATAACACCTATTGAACCTGTTCTTTTACTGTTGCCTCCTTTATCCTCATTCTAATATATAGTCTACATGCTATCAAGAATCCTGAAACCTATCTTACTTCCCCATTGAACATTGGTAGCTTAGCCACATTTATGTTTGGCCCTGTGTTAGGTTAGAAAACTATTACTACTCTTTCTCCTTCTTCTGGCCCTATTTGAGTGATTAGAGCCTGTAAGGCTGCTATCTGCTCCTGTTGCTGTTGGACTACTTGTTCTAAGTTTAAGTCATGTCAACTCATATTGTATGATAGTAGTGAAAGTGGTAAGAGTGATGATAATAGTAGTAGTGGAGTAGGTAGTAATAATGTATATAATGGGAGTGCAAAATCCATGCTGGTTTTACTCTCTGACTTGTATTCTGAGCTTGACTCAATCTCTATATGTTACAACTCAGAAATCTTAGTGTTGGTTTGGGAGAAGAACCTTGTATAGGGTTTATACAAGAGAACTCGATAGAGAACTCTGTATAAGATGGTCTACCTTATATACAAATACCTAATGGTCTGTGCGAGCTATTTCTAACCTACCCTAAATGACCATGTGTATGCCTTAAGATCAACATGTGTTTCACATGTTGTATGATGTCATCCTTCCAAAACCTTCTACCTCCTTCCATGCATCATGTGACTTGTGACTGTGTCATCTGATATGACCTGCTGTGTGATAGCATGATCTTGTCACTCTAACCCTAACCTTAGTTCTAAAAATAAAATAATGGAAAATAAATCGAAAAGAAAAATAACAATGAAAAAGGAAAATAGAAAAATACTAAGTCCACTTCTTTTGTTCTTGACACTATATATGTTAGCAGGCCCCCTTCAAGTTCTGTCTTACACTTTCTACTAACTACCTAAACTACTGACTACTGCTCTAATTGAACTTATATTCTAATATTCCTAAAAATGAAATATCTACTCTAGATAGGACTTGTAGGAGACCCCACTTGTTGTGGCTACCACTTATCAAAATGATAAATGACAACACAAGTGGTAAAATCTCAAAGTAGGATTATCAAGTGGGAATTCACAAGAGAACTCAGCAAGGAGCCTCTTCTTAATTAAGGTCCTATTTATACAAATGGTTCATGGTCCGTGCTACTAATAATTAAATCTGCCCTATAGTCCATGCTTCAACCTCATGCTCGTCTCACTTCTTACTCAAGGCCACCATGCATACTCCATGTGCCCTGACGTCACCTTCTAGATTCTTTCACCAGGTTCTAGGCCTATGACGTCACATCATGTGACCTGTCATGTGACTTCCTTATCATGTGCCTCCTCATCATCTAAAAGAAAAGAAAAAAGAAAAACAAAAACAAAATTCCTATAAAGTCAGAAAATAAAAGAAAATAAAAATAAAAATTATTCATGTCCAAAGCGTTCCATAACACCACTATTCCTCTGTATAGACAGGTTACAAGGGGATACTGCAGTATAAGACTTCTACATAAAAATACTAACTACCGCATCCATAAAAGGTTTTATGTTATGATCGATCTCTCATGTGCACAATGTGGCTACTTCATGAATTAAACATTCTAAGATGTTTTCTTTATAACAAAATGATTGGCTGCACTGTAGTTGTCTCAGTCAGCACCTCATATAGTAGGCATTGTTTCCTTTTATATTCCTTATATTCTGTGACTCATTTAACATATGATTACCATGCATTGTTCTTATTGTCAATAAGTATATACAGTAGTAGATACTATCCTGTATCTTTATGCTTTGCCAATTAACTCATTCCTACTTCTCTACTTAAGTCTTTGCCTGAGTTACAACCTGAGCTAAGCCTAAGATCATAACATTTTATGTCTAATATATGCTAGTAGACTATAGCACACAAGAATAACCAAGCTTCCTCTGTCTGGCTAGTATACCCCTTAAGCCTAGAGCCCTGCTATATGTCTTCTTGATTAATGAACACAATGTCTCTTAGTCGAAGATGAAATAGAGTAAAGTATTTGAGAGAATTCTATATTGAACAGTCTTAGGAAGGATATCAAGTTCTAGTGTTATGAACTTAAGACTAGGGTTAAGTCAAAAGAACAATCCTTAAATTGAGTTGATCACAAGAGAACTTGATGGAGTTCCTAAGTATAATGTATCTACCTAATATACACTTAGCTCATAGTCTGTGCTGCACTAATCTAACCTATCCTAAAAGGACATATGTTATCTTCAAGGTCAACATGTGTAAAACATGCTATATAACATCATTGTCTTAGAATCTTCTACATCTTTCTATGCTGTGTGATTATATGACTGTTGCATTAAACCCTAGCTGTTATAACTTAAGCCCAAAGATTTAGGATGAAAGACCACTCCTATATTAAGTAACATAAGAGAACTCAATAGAGTTCCTAAGTATAAGATGTCTACCTTATATATACAAACTACTGATGGTCTGTGCTACACTTCTTTAGCCCTACCCTAATGACCATGTATTTGTCTCGAGGTCGACATGTGTTAACCATACCATATGACATTATTGTTTCTAGAACCTTCTATGTTATTTCATCATATTACATAAGTGTGTGACTGTGACTGTGATCTGTGACATCACCTTTTGTCTTCTTTGTCTATATTAAAATAAAGAAAAAAAATTCAAAATAAAATAAAGAAACATAAAAGAAAAAAAAGTAAAATAAAACCAAGTCCATCATTTACAACTCTAATACTAGCCCTAAATAAAATTAAAGAAAAATAAATATAAATATAAATATAAAGTGAAGATAAAAATAAAAATAAAAATAGAATAGAGCTTCTTGTTCACAACTCTGACACTTACAATGTTATGACAACCACTTATCATAAGGACAAATAATCACACAAGCAATAAATCTCTTAAGACGGATATCAAGTGGGAATTTCACAAGAGAACTCAACAAGGAGTCTCTGCTAAATTAGAGTCCTATATATACAAAGTACACATGGTCCGTACTACAACCTCATGTTTGCCTCACTTCCTACTCAAGGCCACCATGTTGTATGCATGTGCCCTGACATCATTCTCCAGATCTTTCCACCATGTTCTAGGCCTATGACATCACACCATGTGACCTGTCATGTGACTGCAGTGTCATGTGCCTCTTTATTGTCCAAAAGAAAAGTAAAAAGAAAAAGAAAAAGAAAATTAATATAAAATCAGAAAAATAAAACAAAAGAAAAATAAAAATTGTTAGTGTTCAAGTGTCCCATAACATACAATACTTTAACTCTTGTCTTCTCTATCTCCTCTACTACTTTAATTACTTCTTTGTCTTTTTCCCTAGTTATTTTTATTTTTTCTACTATATTTACCTTTGGTCTTTTTATTACCACTTCTGATAAATTATGAATCCATTGTTCTTTAATTAGTGTCTGATTGTTATTATTATTTTCTACTTCTACTTTCCAGTCTGGTCTCCTACTAAGTTCATCTGCTTTTCCCATTTTTGTTTCTGATATATGTTTTAAAGTAAAGTCAAATCTTGATAGATAGAGTGCATAATAGGCTTGTCTTCTATTCAACTTCTATGTCTTTCTAGAATATTCTAAGTTTTTGTGATCTGTTCAGACTTCAAACTTGAACTTGGCATCTTCCAATAAATACCTCCAGTTTTCCAACCCTCTTATTACTACCAACATCTCTTTGTCATGAATCTTGTAATTTTTCTCTATCTCATTTAGAGATTTTGAAAGAAATGCCATTAGTCTCCATCACCCATCCTCATATTCCATAGATAATACACTACCTATCACATAGTCTGATACATCAACTTCCATCCTCATTTTTTTGTCTAAGTTCAGTACTACTAACACTAGTTATTTTGTAAATCTCTCCTTCAACTCCTTAAATACTTTTTCTTGTTTCTCTATCCAATCCCACTTCTGATCCTTCTTCACAAAGTCATGTAGAGGTCTATTTATCACTACAAAATCTTTAATGAACTGTTGATAGTAGTTTGCCAATCCCAAAAACTTCTGTATGTCTTTAACTCCTTTCAGAGTCAGCCAATCCAATACTTCTTTTACCTTCTCCCCTTCTATCTTAATTTCTTCCAGCTCTATCACTGCTCCTAAAAATCCTACTTCTCTTACCTTCCACTTGCACTTCTCTGGTTTCACATATAAATCATTTTCTGCTAGCCTTTTTACTATCTCTTCTACTACTTTATCATGCCCTTTTCCTTCTTCTGTTTCTACTATAATGTTATCAATGAAGCTTGCTACCTTCCCAGTATTGATTATGTCCTAAAGAATCTCATTCATTATCATTTGAAATATCCCTGGAAAATTTGTGAGTCCAAGAAATATTATAGTTGGTTCAAATAACCCTTCCAAAGTTGTAAATGCTACCTTCCACTCATTTCCCTTCTTTATCTGTATATTATTATTATAACTCTATCACAAATATAACTTAGTAAATACTTTCTTAGTACCAATATTTTCTACAATGTCCGAAATAAGAGGCAAAGGATAATTATCCATTCATTTAAATATCTATAGTTATGTACCATATACTTCTTACTATCCTTCTTTTCTACAAAGAACACTTGGTGCCTTTTGAGGTGACTTTGAAGGTCTGATATACTTCTTCCTCAATTGTTCTTTGATGAACTTACATACTTCTCCCCTCTCTTCTCTCAATAACAGATTCTCTTTCTCTTTCTCAGCACAAACTCTTTCTTTACCACTATTGCATGGTTCCACAACTTCATCATTGGCATCTTCTCACTCACTTTCTTTCCAAAATATGAATCCACTTGTGTAATCTCTGAGGTACTAATTTTTTGGCCTCTTCTTCAAATTTTGCTGCTTCTTCCTCTTTATTCTAGATCTTCTATTCTTCTGCCACCTTCTTCACTTCCATTGTTCTCTCCTTTTGTGGTTTTTTATTTTTTCTCTTTTCTTCCTCCTTTTTCTGTTTCTTCTCTTTCCATTTCTTTCTTCTTCTTTTTGTTTTTGCCACCTTAGTTTTCTCTACTTCAGTCTCTATTACTTTCCACACTTCTCTGAACACATTGTCATCTTCACTTCTCCTGTTCTTCAGTCAATCTCAGAATTATGGCAAGCAAGCCATAACATTCCTAAAATCACATTCTACTTCTCTTCTCCAATCACATCAATCTCCATCCTCTCCCTATATCCCTGGTAATAAATATTTATCTCTACTGTATGCTCAATATGTTCCTCTTGGTTAAAAGAACCATCTATATTTTTCACATATATTGATCTTTTATCTTTTTTAACTTAAATCTCTGCTTTCTTGCAAATTCTGAACTCATGACCAACCCTGTTGCTCCACTATCTAACAATGCTTCCACTATCACTCTCTCCTGAGTATCAATCCTTTCCAATCCAATCTTCACTGTGACTTCTCTCAACATATCCCCATTGTTTAGGTTGTAGCAGGATTTATTGTTCATTACTCTAGAGAGCATTGCAAATCTATTGTAATTAGAACCTAATTGAGGACTATTAGATTCTCCTCCCCATTTAAATTAATTCCATTCTGATTGTCCTCATAGTTCACCCTCCTTCCTTATCTTACTCTCTCCCAGTTTTCCCTTTCTCTACAATGCTTTACAATATATCCAAATCCTCCACAGTTATAACAATTCCTTCTTCTATTCACATCCATGGCATATAGATTGTACCTAGGCACAAATCCTGCCTGTTAATTCAGGTTCACCATAACTATTCTGCTAGCACCTGCTATTGAAACTCTTGCCTTCTTGGCCAAACTTGGGGCTGAGACAATTGTCGCTCTTGTGTCCTACCAGCATTTGCTGGTGTATTCAATCTTTGAGCTGGAGCTCTTATCTCTCTTCTACCCCTCAACCTTTTCTCTCCTCTTCTACTTTCTCTTCTACTTTCTCTTCAATGTCTATCAAAATTTACTGCTCTCTCATACTACTGCTCAATACTTCTGGAGGGCATTCTGATTCCATCAGTTTTTACCATATCACCCTATTTATATCTCTCTTAAATTCCTCCACTAATAGCCTCTCTTCATACCTGCTACCTTTTGCTGCTCTCCTAAACTCCTATACAAACTCCTCTATCATTTTACTCTTCTGCTCTATCTTTTTCAATTCTGCCACCTTCATCATCTTGTTATCTCCTCTACCAAATTCCTTCTTTATATCTGCCAAAAATTTCCTAATTGTCTCATATTCCAAACTTTCTACTTTTAAATCATTGTCCTTCTAGATATCTGCTGATTCTCCCTGCATATATAATAGGTGTACATGTGCACCTACTAAACCTGCTCTTCTACTGTTATATCTCTCATCCTTATTCTAATAAATAATTTGCATACTGTTAGGAAACCCAAAACCTTGCTTGTCTCTCCATTGAATGTTTGTGGCTTTGCCACTTCTATGTTTGATCTAGTGTTAGGTTTAGAGATTGCTCCTACTACTCTTTCTTCTTCCAGGCCAGCTTAAGCAATCAACATCTGTAAAATAGTTATTTGCTCTTGATACTGTCTGATAAGTTGATCATGTTGACTTATATTATAGAAAGGGATTGAATTGATAGATGATGAAGTGTATAAGAGTAGAGCAAAACCAGTGCTAGTCTCTCCATCTGAATCGTATTCTGGACTTAAATCTATTTCTATAGATGCTAGCAACACTCTTCTTGTCTGCCTTACACCATTCTAACAACTGGCTACTATCTTAAGAAATTTTTATACAAATATCCCTAATAATGGCATGCCTACTCTAAATAGTATCTTAAGAACCTCTACTATTCTTCTGTATGGACTGATCACAAAGGGACTAGCAGTACAAGGCTACTACATGAAAACCTATCTAGCACATTCATAAAAGGTGGTATTTCTACTAAATACCAGTAAGCTTTGATGTTGTAGCAACCACTAGACACAAAGTCCAATAGTAGTGTTGTGACAACCACTAGACACAAGGTCCAATGATAACACAAGCGGTAAAGCTCTCAGTTAAGCAATCAAGTGGGGAAAAGCACAAGAGAACTTGACAAGGAGCCTCTGCTAAATTAGAGTCTTATTTATACTGTTACAGGTTAGTCCATGCTATTACCTCATGTTTGTCTCATGTC